>Ga0157364_1007205_pt1 | contig 11511 bp, 5 predicted proteins | sample AttsexASBM2_FD_111476 | JGI IMG/M metagenome (GOLD analysis project Ga0157364, IMG submission 111476) | Fungus gardens microbial communities from leaf cutter ant in Ribeirão Preto, State of São Paulo, Brazil - Atta sexdens ASBM2 | ecosystem: Host-associated > Fungi > Mycelium > Unclassified ...
TTATCTTTAATGAATTTAACCACTATATAATGTATTCTAATTATAATATGTATACATGATATGTATCACCATAAAGATCGATCTTAAATAGTAATAATTTATACAATATGATAATGTAGATAATGTCCATATAAACTTATGTCCGATAATGCTTTAATAAAAAGTTATAAATGTTCAAAGATTTACGAATAGAATTGTTCTCTATAATTCATTATATAAAATCGGTTGGAACACGTCTTAATCTATATAATTTTATTAGTTGTTAAAATGATTATAATAAATGTTCAAAAATTTTTTCCTCTACAAGTATGCAGGCTTTTATTCATCGAACTAGTGATTGTCGAACTCTTTCGAATATTTCTGCATTAGAAATAATAATAAAAGTATTTTGAATACATTTTCAAAGCTATATATAAGTTCCGTTTCTATCAGATTCCCATAAATTATCTTTTGCGTGGTCCCATAAATACAGTCAATTAAAGTCAATTAAAAAGCATTAGATCTAAAAGATTAAATGATCAGTCTGCCATGATCCAGTGCTAAGGGAATTATTGATTACGAAAATATATTTCTTCCAAAATGAGATAGAGCATTATATTGTATATATATATATATAAACTATGTAACTCGTATAACAAAGTGTAAAGATTCTATGTATTTATAACTTTTTAATAAAGCATTTTTAGGATATAAAATTTTATAAATTTTTTTCACCTATTTGACATTCTTCATTAACATTGTATAAGTTTGACATCAATTTTTGCGAACATTCTGCTCTACTTCGTAATTTATCCCATTTTCTTCTTATTTTATTGTATATTATTCTTATTATATTATATTATTATATCATATTATAACAATTTATTTTTTTAAATTGTTTTAACATATTTATTTCTGTGCACTTTAATAGTGCAATAATATGGATAATAATAGTAATATATTCGTACTTAGAGTACTGCATGAATATTGTATTCTATTAGTATTTTTAATAAAAATTTACGTTATACGATATATGAGATCCAGTTACTTTTATAAGGAATAACGAGAGTATCAAGGTAAACAGTAATGCAATTTGCTGAAAATATGATGATATGACTCCAACAATCTGTTTAATAAACAAAAATAAATAGCAACAAATACAAATACCTGAATAGCATGAATCTAGTCGGCAAAACGACAAAGTTATTTTTCCTTGCTTTCCATTCGACGCATGCAATCTCGACTCTCGATGCATTACGTGAAATTCCCCAAGCTGGAGTGCAGCTGGAATGGCGACACTTTCGCGTATCCGTCGTGGCTGCCTCTTATGTTCTTCCTTTTTCACCTCTTTCTTTTTCCTGTAGTCGTTGCATCTTTCTTCCAGCCAAAGTAAAATTGTTCCAAGATGCGAACGGGCGATTCATACGTTCCAGGAAGAGAATCGATCGAGCGATCCGCTTTCGAAAGATTACAAAGCCTCCGGCGTTGCGTCGCGTCCCGAATATGAAGTATGTTACAGTGAAATGAATCCATCGTATTTTGCAAATAATGTGACTCGTTATAGAATATTTGAAATCGTTCGACGCCCACGATTTAATAAAAGTATTAACACTAGTTTGAAAGACTTGATTATATATTAGATTAATTGATATAGAACTTATAAGTTAATTTATGTGTGTAATCAAATATACTAAGTATATAGATACATAAAATTATTATTAATTTAATTTTAATTAATTTTAAAGATTTAAGGAAATAAAAATATATAAAGAAATATTTTTTTTGCAGCTTGTAGTTTTAGTTAAATAAGGAGATACGTATTAATTTCTATAACATATAATAATTTCTAACAAATCTCGAAATTTTATAAATTTTTCAAAATTTAATATATCGCATTTTAATATTTAAAAAGTAAAAGGATTTGCTATTTTCATCTTCAAGTATAAAACAGTATTATTTTAATGTATACGTAATATTAAACTTGTTAGCGAGAGAAAATCTTTCACAATGTGATTTTATTCAGTGGTGAGCTCTAGCTTTCATTTCAATTAGAAAACACCAAGATGTGGATGCTGTGGTATCTCGAAATGGTTCTGTTTATCGAAGAAGACTGCGGACGAGTTGTGAGCAAGGTGGCGGAGAGAAGGAAAACAGAAAAAGAGGCAGACGCAGCGGAGTATCGTGTTGGCTACCACCATCGAGCTGCTTTTCAACCCGGAGAAATTCCATGTAATGTATCAAGCCGAGATTACAAATATCGCGCGATAAGGAGAGAAAATAACGACAATTCACTCACCTCGCGCGGCTTCGCGCTCTTCGAAACGTATCTATATTTATTGCGTTGACTTACGTTCTTATAGAATATACTGATATCTTTTATTAGATTGATTTTAAATTGTCATAAGGAAAGAATGAAATTATGTTATTGGTATACTTTTAAAAATTTAACTGTTCTTAATAATAATAACTGTAACAATAGATTATTAAACACATGGAAATATAAAGAGTAACTAAAGAAAAATTTTTAAAATAAGCTAATTTGTTTAAATATATTATATAGACGAATGTATACTCATATACATACGAATGTATGTAAACTTAAAAAAAAATAGGTTTCTGCAACAGTTTTGTGACAGTCTGTTTTTTTTGCAGGTGAGTATAATTCATATGTAAATTCATATTAAATTCATAAAATTCATATTACTTACTTCTGTTTAGCTTTTTTCAACTTGTTTTTTCGCTGTTCGATTTTTAAGTATTAAATATATAACAATTTTATTAAAATAATCTTTTTGATTATCGTACAAATCTATTAATATATTAATATGAACTGAACTTGCAATGACAAACCTATAAAAGTTTTAAGTATACAAAATAAATAATAATAAAATTATGTCTAACAAAATTGCATAATATATCTACATTATTAGATATCAAAGAGGCAATAGAAGCTCAATCCGATAAATTAAATAACATTATGTGTTATTTTTAATTTTCATATTGTCAAAATCTTAATTAATCCATTTCTGTGAATAGTGTCAAAGTAAATAATTCATATTGACGTATGCATTTAGTAAATAAATTAAATTTGAATCAAATGCAATACATTTGTTGAAGTTAAATTGTTTAACTCTATAATTTTAGAATTATTATCTATTAAATTTAATGACGTGTTGAATAGGAACAATGGCGACCTATAAAACTGATTAAAAATTACTTAAAATTATAATATAATTTGACATTATGAACATATATTAACAGTACAGAGTACTGTCTAATGCAATCTTATTATAGTTTCCAATAGATTGTTATTTGAAACGATGGCAATAATTTCACGTGTAATTCTTCAAAAAAATGGAAACGATATCTCACGATTTATAGTTTCGTATTAATCTTCACACAGAGTCAGTGCTTCCGTAAGCTATTTCGTCGCTGTAGTTAACATGTTAAACGATCTATTATCAACGAGTAAACGATTTTCAATCTTTTTCTACCTTCGCGCGATATATATGCATGCGAGCCTTGTCGATGGCCATTGCATTGATCGAGCACGTATTTTTCGTATGCGAGATAAGTCGCAGCGCGGTGCGCAGACGAAGTACGCTGGGGGGCTTTCTTTTTTTCATAAATCTGCATACGCGATCCCTGATTTCGGATATCGAGAATGCTTGATAAAGTCTCTCTCGAATCTCTCCTCCACACCTGCCATGGCGTACAACCTGGTTGTAGCCCGCGAGCGAAAAGTATACATCGCGATAAGGCAGGATTTATACTGTCCAAGCACTATCGATTGTTCGGCTATTCTTTCCCAGGCTATTTACAAAAAGGTCTATTTATTGTTGTAGTGTTAAACAAGACACTTCGCGAAACCATTTCACCGATAATTGATATATAACCTGTTTTCGAATAAAGTACGAATCTCTCAGAGAGCTATCTTGCTTCTATCCTATTCCATTTCATCAACAGTTTCGACGTGAAACGTAATCGACGTTTCGAAATTAGTTGATGCGCTATCAGAGAACGCTTTCTATCGGAAATAGATAAACCGCACAAATCGAGATCTGTATAGGTGTTGTGTAAATCGTTATAAGTGCTAACGTGGCATTTTATGATGAATTATATATAAGAAATTTTATGACCTACGATAATGCATTTATATATAAACATTTATATTACATTAACCTCTTTACTTGAATATCTATTCTTTGGTTGTTACACAAAGGATAGATATCAATGAATTCTTTTTATAGAAGTATTTCTAACATGCGACGATTTCGAAAATATCTTTGCAAGTGAAAATATCATGTCCTTTTGTAAGTACTTATTGTAAAAAAAAATCAGATCGCGAATTGTCTCCATTAATATAAAAAAACGTACGATTTCACGATCTGTGGTGATCTCATTGCAGATGAGACATACTAAGGATTTTTCTGCAAATCTCAATCGTGAAAAAAAGAAAAAGAAATGGGAAGGCGAGAGAGAGAGAGAGAGAGAGAGAGAGAGAGAGAAAGAGAAACTGATGGAAGTAGCCGTGGTAACGCCGGAAAAACTCAATCTAGGCATAAATCATGGGATATCGATTCCACTGCCAACTTTCCTCGCAGCCTCGGCCCGACGTATCGGAGATTCATCCTGTGACGCGGCAATAACATCTCTCGCCGGCATAAAAATTCAACTATACATCAAACTGTCATATATAGCACCGTATTTGTACCTATCTCGCTGATATTTCCTCCGTTTCCTACCGAAACCCCGCGCGTAACGCTCGCTCCGTTTTCTCTCTGTCATCCTCGCGACGCCGCGCTGCTACGGTCACCATCGCGGTACATACACGGGGTGTTCCGGAAGCCAACGTCGTGTTAACAATCAATGGCGATTCTATCGTTATTATTTGCCTCTACACCAGTTCGAAAAATTTATCATTAAGTCTGTAATACCTGTTTCTATTATTAATGTAAATTAACTGTAATCTTGGTTTAACTTTACTTACTTTTTATCTTTCTCTAACTCTGAGAATTAGAAAAGAATAAACCGAGATTAAAATTAATTTTATATAATACATTGGTAAAAAAAAAGGGAATGTAGAACATGAAATGTAGAACACTAATTATATAATGCAGTATTATTTTCCATTACAAAAGATATCGATATTTTTTAAAATAAAACATCATTCGATTATTCATACGAATTTATCTTCATTTCGCAATATTAATTAGCGAATTTTCTTAATTTATAGAAATGGAAAAGCATTAATTATTTATGCACTATTAATATGTTATATACAATATAAAGGAGGTTTATTTTTTAATAGTTTTTTCATTCTTATAAATTTTTTCAAAGTTCTTAATAGAACGAAACATTTTTTTGCGTCAATATTTTTTTTTTTCACAGCATCGTCGAGGCGATACAAGTATCTCCTCCTGTGTCATCGTTGGGACACCCAGTAGCATTGGAAGGCAGGAAGCGAAAAGGAAAAACTCATCGCTTTTACCTCTCCATCGTTCGCCACAATTTTTCTCCGATCGTCCGCTCTTCTTCCCTTCTTCGGGGGCAGCCACCCCCTTCGCTTCCTCGCAGCACCTTCTCTCAGCAGCGATTTTCCGCATTCGATATTTGCGATCTCAACTTCAGATATCGAGAATTCCCAGAGCGGAAGTGCCGCTTGATCGTACTCTCAGTGACACTACTCGGTCTCTTTTCCCCATCAACCCCTCCTGCGGTACAATCTTCTCTCTTTCTCGTTCGCCATACTCTCTTTTTCCTCAACTGCTGGCGGTAGAACTGAGCCTCTCGGCGGGATTCCGCGCGCGAATGCGAGGACTCGTGTGAGCCCAAAGTGGATCGATTCGTCGATTTGTACGGTGAGGGATTACGACGTGGCGAACGGGCGGGCACGCCTCGGCGTGTTGTTTTGCATGCGAGCTCGTGTTGCTCGTTTGTTGCGCTTTGATTCGACAAGCGGGCGGACGGGCACGAGTACACGGTACTTCGTCTCGATTTTGCTTTGTCCGAATGCGCGTTGCTTGCATTGAGATTTTCCCGCGAACGTGACTCGATGATAAGTGAATTTCGTTCCGATTCGAGTCGCATTGAGATTTGGATACTGAGGAACGTGATAAGGCCATATCGACTTCCATAGAGAATCATGCGCGTTCACCAATACACGCGAAAAAAACTCGCAATGTACAATCGAATGATGTTTTGCGCTCTACTTTGAAACGTAATGCATTATAAAAAATTGTAGTGAATGCAATGTAACTGTAAAATCTCAGATACTTAATCCACTGAGTATTAATCTGTGGAATCGCTATAGAAATTTGAAATATTACAAAACTGATATATGTAGATATTATCGGCTAATTATTCATAATTGTTTATAATATATTACTGCAATTTTAAGTACATTTTTTCAAAAGATTTAAAATTAAAATTAACAACTTTTTACTAAGGGGAAAAAAAATTGACATGAATTAGTTTCTTAAGTTCTTCTACTAACAAATACTTTACATTGATCTTAAAAAAATCATGTTATATTGTCAAGGCTAAAGAGATTTATTCTTAGAAAGATTATTCTTTATTGACCAAACATAATTTTCAAGTCACATAAGCATCAGTTTTTTTATGTTTTCTTCTCCATTTGTTAATGTTGAATTTATCCAACTTAATTACTATACATATATATTAAATATTTTTGTATCGCTAAAAATAGAACAATAAAGAACTTTGGTTTATTTTTTTTAAACTTAACACAAAACGCTAATAAAAATTGAATATTTAATTCGTATTATAGATAATTAAGCAATTAATAATTTTGCAAACAATTCGAATCAATATTAACAAAATTCTGTATTATAGATATGTATAATATCTTAGAATCCAATTAATCCATTTTAATCTTGTTAATTAAATGTCATTAATGCCAGTTAATTTACTGTTTTAAAGATATTTTGGCTATCAACTAAAAATATCAGTCAATCAGAATAAACCAATATTATTCAAAATATTTGGATGATATTATACATGTATACAGCCCGTGAATATGTTCTGAAATTATGCAAAAGACAATAAATAATTTTGCTTTTATATAAGTTTTATGCAGCAAAATGATATTTTTCGCGGTTTTAGATTAATAACTTTTAAATGAATAAATGAATAAACAATATAAAATTATATTAACTATTAGATAATCAGTTTAAAATTTGATTTAATTCTTAATGTTATTTCCTCATCAAATTTACAAATAAATACTACAAAACATTTTATTTAACATAAGATTTGACATAAGAATCAAGACCGACAAAAAATTAAATAATTTTTAAATCAATAAGAAAACTGTACTCAAATTTTACACACATATTTAGACTTAATAATAGAACAATCTACGAAATTTTTATATTTTTAGTAATGTTTTGAGATATGATACCGTACATCTTTGCCAGTTTCAAAATTTTTATACTTTAATTTAACAAGATTCTTTTCAGACATATTAAAGACTATTACCTGTATTAGTCAGATCTTACTTAAGGCTTCTTTAAATTTATCTTTAGATGCTCAGTAGCCAATGAAATAATTCGTAGAGTATCTGAAAATAAATTTAAGGAAGCCTTAAATATAAGACCTGACTACGAATACGGGCATATATCTCCGTTATATTCTTTGTTTACTCTTTCTCTTTTTCACTTTCTTTTTGTCTTTCTTCTTTGGATTCTATGTAATGTATACAAAGTATACACATTGGTTTTGCAGTCATGCGCGTCGATCAACCCCCTCGCAGTTTCGCTGTCTCTAATAGTTTATGTGGAATCCGCAAGTTGGATCGGTTTCGCGAGTCACGCCGTATATCTTTGACGGTCGAACGCGGGCAAATCATGTTGTCGATGCGAACACTCCTTTTACTACAAGCACGTTGTTGCCAGTACGAACCCATAAAAGTAGTTGGCCTACGTCCAGGCGCGTTCCGCTAGTGCGAACTTATTGTCGACGACGACAAACGAAGGCGAGAACGACGATTTGGTTGCCTTTGTCGGAAGTTGACCATCCCGAAATCCGCATTGTCGTACCAACAGAGAAAGAACGCGGACATAATTCATGCTCGCGTTAAGAAACATCCGAAATTGGATCGAGTTAAAAGTTGTGCAAGAAACAAGACGCCCATCATACCATTTTTCAAATATCTGTCGAAAAATTAATAACAATGTTTTCTTATATTTTTCTCTTGAATGCGTTTTATTTTGTTTCATTTAATCCTATTCTTAGGCTCGGTTTTTCATTTGTTGGTTAACTTGTGATTAGGCTTAATCTGATGATAATGTAAAAGTTGTATTCTTTTATCTATGATTAATTATTAAATTGATAGTTTTGTAGTGAATAACTTTTTAAAGTCACCACTGAAATATCATTAGTGATTAATCATAGCTCGATAAATTCAATTTTTTTATTATCATGAAGTTAACACTAAATCACAAATTAATCAAATAATAAGAAAGGACTATGTCATTTTTTACTCGTATTATTGTATAAAAAGTCACTCTGCATATAAATATATATTAGATAAAATAATAGGAAAAAGCAGTTTTTAAGTTTGATTTTTTTATATGACGTAAAGAGGAGATATAAATAATTTTAAAAAATTAATATCGATTAGGTTTCGAATAACTCACAATCAGTCACTATCAGCCAAGAATTAATTTATATTTAGAATTAATTAATATTAAATCAATAAGAGATTATACATATTGTATTTGTACAAATGCTAATCTCTAGAAATCTCGTCTGGGAATCTTACTAAGAAATTATGATATATTTGAGATATTTCATGTGTGACAAAGAACATAGGATATCTTGAAGAATATTTTTAAGATAAATTAATGTAATAAATACTAGGAATTAAAATGTCTATAATGTCTATGTCGAAGCTAGAGCTTTAATGCTTCAATGTGAATTATTTATGTACTATTTTATGTATTATTTTTCGAACTTATAAACGCAATTAAACTACTGTCAGGCATATTAGAAAGTAAATAAATTTATTACAGTTTTTCAGCACATTAACATCTTTCTAATATGATGCCTAATTGAGCATCGAATTATTAAAAATTGTTTATCAATTTAATTTAATTTGTACTATTATTATAATAATTTAATTGCATTTATATATAAGTTCGGAAAACTAATTCGGATTCGAATGACTACAAATATATCTGCATGTACATATACATATATAATATGTATATAATTCATATTGTATTATTTAAGCATTAAAAACCCAGCTTCGACTGTTATAGGATTTTAATGTTTAGTATTGATTGTGTTCTCATGTACAACCTAAAATAAGATTCTTATTGTTTAATCACTCTTCTATATTATCGTAATACATTTATCAGTATTTTTTAAATAAAATTTTAAATAAAATTATTCTATTGACAATAAAATAAGTTGTTTCAAAAACATTTGAATTTTTTATTTAATCTAAACCTCAAAATTTTTTAAAATATATAACATTAAATACTATTTATTTTATTTGTTAAATCTATTATTTTATGCGTAATTAGATGTTTTTCATTTTGGCACAAGTCGATACAAACATCATTTTAATTTTCATCTACCAATGAATAACAAAGATAAAACGACACTTGTGTTATCAAATGGAAAATATCTATCGTTCAACGTTGTTTTTCTTTGTTTTACAGTTACGATGTATAAACATCTAAATGTCTTTTACAAAAATTTACTTACGAGATATATTCAATAATCAAGATCAAAACATTCATAGCGCTTAAAGCCTATTCTACAAGCATTCTATAGTATAAGCATACACTCAGAAAAAAGTTTTGTGTGTTGATAATCAACACAAGCCTTTTTATTCTCTAATCAAATTTTTGGAACAATAAAGTTTTTGTTAGAATATGTACTAACAAAAACTTTTATGTTGTCCTAACAAAAATTTTGTTAGCATAACCAAATTTTGGTTAGGACAACGAAAAGGTTTTTGTTGGTCATATATCAACAAAACTTTTTTCTGAATGTATAACTGTAAATGCTAGTAGTTGTAAGAACCAATCATGAAAATATAGAATATTCTCCTCATATTCGACTGTGATTGGTCAATTCTTACAATTATATTATTAACTTTATACAACTACGTTTATGTAATTGTAGAACGAGTTTAATGTACTCTAACATTTCTCGAACGTACTGCTGCCGCCGTATTACGTCGCCTAATCTATCGTATTCACGTTGACTACGTTAGTGTAACACGATAACGAACACGCAACGTTCATCACTGCGTATTATATTAATTGCGAGGAATCTAACGACGTCGCGTCGATGCGTTGCACGCTAGTTCATCGATTACATATAATTTGATGAATTCGTACTTCATTAATACGCGCGAGCAATCGTGATCGCTGATCGGTTTGCATTGTGATGCTCGTTAATAAAAGTGTCTGACATATGATGCTGTGTCGAGTTCGTCACTATGTATCGATCAGCAATTTCGCTTTTTCACCATCACTCGTCGCGACATTGTGAGCTATATTGCGTTGTGTGTAGCATCGAGCAACGCCATCCGGTCAAAAGGATCTCGTTTTAACACATCGACCGAGAACAAATTTATCTTACGCCTGCAGACGTTGTCTTTCCATCGTCATCCTGTTATTTGAGTAAAGATAATACGCACTTCGCTACATTCGAGATATACGCGCATCTATGCTTTGATCCGCAGGATCAATATGTTCGATATATCGGAGAATATATAAGAAGAAAATCAATTCGATCAGCAACCGTTACATTCTCTTTATTAATCTTTTTTAAATACGATTTTCCAGGATTTTGATATAAAATAATTTTATTTTCGTGTTTTTTGATATTTTTGAATAAGAATTGAAAAATTTTTAATCTGGACTATTCATTATTGATAAAATGATTGGATAGATTAAATTATATATTTTTCTCGCAATCTTTTTTAAAATTTATCTCTATTTTCTTTACTTTAAACTGATAAAGTGATACATGCATAATTTAAATGTTTTAATTTAAGGAAGTTCTCTAGCTTAAAAAAATTGGAGGGGAGTCATGTGACTTTCCTTAACGCGAAAGTACAAAAGATACAAAATGTCATTATCGTTTTCTAAAAAATAAATAATAAATAAAATTTAAGAGTAGTGAAACTATAGTTATTAAAAATATTTTTTTATAATAAAAATGAATATTTATATAAAAAATATTGAAAAAAATAGTTTATAAATTAAATTATAAACTTATTTAAATTTAATTTTATAAATATTGATAATTCTGATAGAAACGACGTTATCACATTTCATTAGTGTATCATATTCAAAGAGAATTGATGAACATTTCATACTTCTAAAAATGATGTGATGAAACTTCATTTTTTAAAATTGTTAAATCAAATTATTTAAAATCATCTTTCTCATAAGAATTTAAGTTATTTTAGAAAATTATTTAAAGAAATTTAAAAGAAAATTATTTAGAGAAAATTATATGGTCAAAAAATATGAAAAAATTCAGGAA
>Ga0157364_1007206_pt1 | contig 11510 bp, 16 predicted proteins | sample AttsexASBM2_FD_111476 | JGI IMG/M metagenome (GOLD analysis project Ga0157364, IMG submission 111476) | Fungus gardens microbial communities from leaf cutter ant in Ribeirão Preto, State of São Paulo, Brazil - Atta sexdens ASBM2 | ecosystem: Host-associated > Fungi > Mycelium > Unclassified ...
AACTATCTAATTAATACTACTGATTGTAGACCATATGCTTACTAAGTGGAATACTTTGCAACAGAGATGAGTGCTGCTAAGAAAAATTATTATGATTAGTTGAGAGTGTATATAAGGAGACCTACTCTTTTGACTCCAACATCACTGCCAAAGCCTATGAAGTTCCAGACCTTAGACTGAGCACTACTGACAAAGCCTGTAGTGACAGAAGTCAAGCAGAAATGAGATATTCTACTAGAGTGCAATAAGAACTATATGATACTAGCTTTCAACTGCATGCTAAAGAATTCAATAGAAATGTTATCAGTATCAGGAACTTGTGTAGAAGACAGAAACAAGAATATAAAAAAAGACTAGAATATATAAAATGTCAGAGTTGAAGATGGTGAACTTTATTTATTTTTATTTATTTATTTTTCAGACTTAGAATTAAGGTTTAGTATGATATCACACATGACTATTATAAAAGATTCTAGAAGTAATGACATTATCCTATATATTTCTTGAGGGTAGGCTAGGTTAGTATAGCACAGATTATTAGCTAAGTGTATATAAGGTAGACACTTTATTACTGGAACTCCATCAAGTTCTCTTGTATAATCACTATACAAGGTTCTTTTCTTATCATAACATTAGAACTTAATATTCCGTCTTTGAGGCTGCCCAACTCAGAGCCTTCTCTACTCTTTTTATTTACTCTCTTATAATTCACAACTGGAAGCAACACTGTTCTTGGTCAAGAAGAAACAGCTAGACCCTAGGCTCAAGGGGTATACTAGCTAGGTAGAGAAAGCCTAGTTATCTGTTTTGCATTAAAGCTTACTAGTGCTTAGTATATTACCTTGTGTGGATGTATTAGATAGCATTGTTATAGTAAAAGCTCCATGCTGTAGTGTCCCCTTGTGACCTATCCATGCAGGAGAATGGCAGTAACTCTTTAGGTGATGTCTAGTGTAGAATGTCTTTCTTAAGACAAAATAGTTTACAATTGGATTAGGGTAGTAGTTGGTAATTTAGGTAGTTAGTAGACAGCATGAGGCAGACAAGAAGAGTGCCACTAGTATTTAATAAGATTGATTCAAGTTTGGAGTATAATTCAGAAGGAGAGACCAGCACTGGTTCTACCTTGCCTCTATACACATCTTCACCCCTACACTACCTCCCATTTCATTATCACCCATATCTATTGATTCATCACCTTCTTATTACAATATGAGTCAACACAGCTCAATAAATATGGAGTAGTTAGTAAGATAGCAACAAAAGCAGATAGCAGCCTTACAGATGCTGATCACTCAAGCCAGTCTAGGAGAAGGAGTAGTAGCAGTACCTCAACCCAACACTGGATCAAACATAGAAGTGGCAAAGCCATAAATTGACAGAGCTGAAAGCAATAGACTTTACTTATTTTCATTTTCTTTCTCATTTTTATTTCCTTTTATTTTATATTTCAGAACTTAGGGTTAGGGTTATGCATGATGTTACTGTCATGCTGTTACCCATCAGTCACAGTCACATGATCACATATTGCAGTGGAAGAGCATAGAAGATTTTGGAAGAATGATGTCATACAGTATGTTTAATATATGTTGATCATAAGGAAAACATATGGTCATTTAGGGTAGGCTAAAGTAGTAGGGCATAGACCATGGGGTTTTAGTATATAAGGTAGATAATCCTGTACCAAGTTCTCTATTGAGTTCTCTTGTGTAAACCCTATACAAGGTTTCTTTTCTTGACTCTAAGGTCTTGAGATTGTAACATAAATGTTTAATGGAGAGGCAGGAAAGGTTTTAGGATTTTTGATGGTGTGCAGGTTATATATTAGAATGAGAATAAGGGAGTCAACAATAGAGGAGTAGATTCAATGGGTGTTGTCATATGTATAAGAAGGATCAGCAGATATTTAGAAAGAAAATATTTTGGAAGACTTGAAGGCAGAGACACTAGAATATACAACAGTAGAAGAATTTTTGGCAGACTTGAAGAAAGAGTTTGGTGGAGGAGATGATGAAATGATGAAGGTAGCTAAATTAAAAAAAGTAAAGTAGGAGAATAGAATGATGGAGGAGTTTGTACAGGAGTTTAGAAAGGTAGCAAGAGGAAGGGGTATGAGAGAAGATCTTTGGTGGAGGAATTTAAAAGATAAATGAATGAAACAATAAGGAGGAAGCTGATGGAGACAGAAAGACCTTCCAGAAGTATAGAACAGTAGTATAAGAAGGCAGTGAATTTGGATAGGCATTGGGGAGAAAGTAGATAAGAAGAAGAGAGATAGAGGGGAAGAAGAGAAACTAGGAATCTAGTATCAAGGATGAACACTGAAGGGGCAAACAGACAATGGTTGCCACAGCCCCAAGTTTGGCCAAGGAGATAGAAGACTCAATAGCAGATGCTAGCAGGGCTTACTCCAATGGAGGGAATGAAGAGGACAAATACAGTTGTAGTACATCCAAATCAATGGGCAGAGTTTGTGCCTAGGCAAGACCTATATACTATGGACATAGATCAAGGGAGGAACTGTCCAACTCTAACCCTAACCCAATCACCATTCCTAAAAACCCTACCTCCCTAACCTGATTGATTGGAGAACAGAGGAGGTAAAGATGACAAGATGTCCAGAGAAATGTGAAAAGCAGTGGAGACTGAAGTAGGGAAAATTGAGATGGTAAAAACAAAAGAAAGAAGAGAAAAAAGAAGAAGAGAAGAAGTAGAAGAAGGAGAATGAAAGAAAAAAGAAGAAAAAACTAAAAAAAGAGAGGATGATGGAAGTGAAGAAGGTAGCAAAAGAGTAGGAAATTTGGGATGAGGAGATGAAGGTGGCAAAGTCTGAAGAAGAGGCCAAGAAATTGGTTCCTCAAAGGTTCCACAAGTAGATTCATGTCTTTAGGAAGAAAGCAAGTGAGAGGATGTCAATGAAGAAGTTGTGGGATCACAAAATAGAGATGAAGGAAGAGTTTGTACTGAGAAAGGGGAAAGTGTATCTATTGTTAAGGGAAGAGAAAGGAGAGGTGCATGAGTTCATCAAAGAACAATTAAGGAAGGAATATATCAAACCCTCAAAATTACCTCAAATGGCACTAGTATTTTTTGTAGGGAAGAAGGATAATAAGAAACATATGGTATAGGGCTATTAGTATTTAAATGAATGGAGAAATAAAAATAATTACCCTTTACCTCTTATTTTGGATATTGTAAAAAACATAGGTACTAAGAAAGTATTTACAAAGTTGGACTTGAGATGGGGTTATAATAGTGTATGGATAAAAGAGAGAGATGAGTGGAAGGCAACATTTATGACTCTGGAAGGGTTGTTCAAACCTACAGTTATATTCTTTGAACTAACCAATTTTCTAGCAATGTTCTAAGCAATAATGAATGAGATCTTATGGGACTTGATCAACACTGGGGAGGTGGCAAGCTTCATTGATAATATAATTGTGAGAACAGAAGAGGAGAAAGGACATGATGAAGTAGTAGAGGAAGTAGTGAAGAGGTTGGTAGAAAATGATTTATATGTAAAACCAGAAAAATACAAGTGAAAGATTAGAGAGGTAGGATTTTTAGGAGTGGTAATTGGACCAGAGAGAATAAAGATAGAGGAAGAGAAGGTAAAGGGAGTGTTAGATTAGCTGACTCTGAAAGGAGTTAAAGACATACAGAAGTTCTTGGAATTAGCTAATTATTATCAGCAGTTCATTAAGGATTTTGCAGTGATGGCCAGACCATTACATGACCTAGTGAAGAAAGATCAAAAGTGGGACTAGACAGAAAAGCAAAAGAAGACATTTCAGAAGTTGAAAAACAAATTCACAAAAGAACTGATGTTAGCAGCACTGGACTTGACAAAAAAATGAGGATGGAAGTAAATGCATTGGACTATATGACAGAAAGAGTATTATTTATAGAGTGTGAAGATGAAAAGTGAAGGCCAGTAGCATTTCTCTCAAAGTTTATAAATGAGACAAAGGAATTATGAGATATATGATAAGGAGATGTTGGTAATAATAAGGGAATTTAAAAATAAAGACATTTTCTGAAAGGTGCTAAATTCAAGTTTGAATTTTGGACAGATCACAAGAATTCTGAAGTATGTTCCAGAAACAAAAATAGGAAAGGCAGATAGACTTAGTAGGAGATTGGACTGGAAAGTAGGAATAGAGAATGATAGTGACAATCAAACATTAATTAAAGAACAATGGATTCATTTAGTTGAAGTAGTAATGGAAGGACCAGAAGTAGAAATATTAGAAATAGCTAGGAGAAAGGACAAAAAAGTAGTTAGAGTAGTAGAAGAGATGGAAAAAGCAGGAGTTAAAGTGTTGTGAGGGAATGAATAGCAGATTGAGGGAGATTTAATGTTGAAGGAAGGAAAAGTTTATGTGCCAAAAAATGAGAAACTGAGAGTAGAGATGATCTAGTTGCATTATAATATACTAGTGATAGAACATGGTAGAAGATGGAAGCTGACAGAGTTGGTAACAAGAAACTACTGGTGGCCTGGAGTGACAAGGGATGTGAGAAAATATATGGATGGATGCAATATGTGTCAAAGGATGAAAAATTGGACAGAGGCATCAGTGGGGAAGTTAAAATTGAGTGAGATACCAAAGAAGCCATGGATACATTTGATGGTAGACTTTATTACAAAGTTGCTGTTAGTAGTAGGAAAGGATGCAATCTTAGTAGTGTGTAATAGGTTGTCCAAAATGGTGTATTTTGTGACAACAACAGAGGGAACATTAGTGGAGGGATTAGCAAGGTTGTTTTGGAAGTTGCATGGATTATCAGAGAGTATAGTGTCAGATAGAGGACTATAGTTTATAGCAAAGTTAACAAAGAAGCTGAACAAAATGTCAGGAATTAAGACAAAATTGTTGACATCATTCCATCCTCAAACAGGTGGTCAGATGGAAAGAATAAACCAAGAATTAGAACAGTATTTACAGTTCTTTGTTTATCATAGACAAAAGAATTGGCCAGAATAGTTAGTGACAGCAGAGTTTGCAGTGAATAATAAGATACACTCAGCAACTAAGGTATCTCTGTTTATGACAAACTATGGTAGAGAGTTAAGGATAGGAGCAGACATTAGAAGAAAAGAAAAAGTGGAGAAAGCTATGAAGTTTGCTGAGAGAATGAAAAAGATATAGGAGGAAGCTGGAACAACATTAAGAAAAGTACAGGAAGAGATGAAATAACAGCCAGATAGGGGGAGAAAAGAAGTTGAAGAGTGGAAGAAGGGTAACAAAGTAATGTTAAGCACAAAAGACTCAGTGTTCAAAGAGAAACCAATAAAGAAATTAGTAGACTGATATGTTAGTTCATATATCATTGATGAGGTAGTATCTATTAATGCAGCCAACTTACAACTGCCCACTTTGATGAGAATTCATCTGGTAGTGAATGTTAGCCAAATAGTGTGATATAGAGAACAAGTGGGGGGACAAAAGGTAGAAGAGATAAAAGTAGAAGAAGTTGAAGAATGGGAAGTAGAAAAAATTTTAAATAAAAGAAAAATATGAGAAGTAGTGAAGTACTTAGTGTAATGGAAGGGTTTATAGCAAAGCATGATACTTGAGAAAGAGAAAAAGACTTAGAGAATGCAAAGGAAGTGATAGTAAAATTCAAGGGGAGGATGAATGTAGAAGTAAGATAACAGGAGAAGTTGAATATAGTAGAAGAAAGAGACTTTAGAAGAAGAGAGCTACCGGAAAATTATATGACAAAGATGTTGTATAGGTGGGATGATGGAAAATTTGAAAAGAAGTATCTAAGGAAGTTGAAGAGGAACTGGTGAAAATGGAAATTAGTTTCTCTAGAGAAGAAACCTTAAAGGGGGGATAATGTTAGAGTTGAAGATGGTGAACTTTATTTATTATTTTTATCTCTTATTCTTCATTTATTTTTCATTTATTTTATTTTTCAGACTTAGAATTAGAGTTTTATAGAAGGTTCTGGAAGCAATAACATTATTCCACATGTCAACAGTATGTAGTACACATGTCTCTTTAGAATAGGCTAAGTTAGTATAGCACAGACTATCAGCCAAGTGTATATAAGATAGACACTTTGTTACTGGAACTCCATCAAGTTCTCTTGTATAATCACTATACAAGGCTCTTTTCTTATCTTAACACTTTGAGGTTTGAATCATAACATAAAACCTTTAAAAAAGCACTTATAAACATAAAAAGGTATCATTAGAAAGAATGTCAAAAGGGATGTGTAAAGAACATCTGCTCATGAATGCATCATCTTGCTAACATACTTTCAAACAGTGAGCCTTATATATTACAATTGAAGACTAAGAGTCAAGTCAACAAAGGAACTTGTATTGGGTTAACACAAGAGAACTCAATAGAGTTCTAAGTACAAAGTGTCTATCTTATATACACTGGGCTGATGGTCCATGTTACACTAAACATAGCCTACTCTAAAAGGCATATGTTTGTCTTAAGATCAATATGTGTAATACATACTGTATAACATTATTGTTCTAGAACCTTTTACAATATTCTTTGTGATATGTGACATGTGACCAATATGTGACAGTCACATGTAATGACATGCTAACTCTAACTTCAAGTTCCAAATAAGAAAATAAAATAAAAAGAAATGAAAATAAATAGGGTCCATTATCTTTAATTCTGATACACTAACTAAAAAAGTCAATAGTACACTTATCACAAAGTGAACTACTCACTTATTTGTGGTATCTGAACCTTGGATGCACTTTCAGAGGTTTAGGAGTGATTTAGAAGTTCAATAATAATGACAATGATGATTAAGATCAATACAGATGATAAAGAATAAAAATTGATAATAAATGATGTTATTAAGTCTGAGGTCTAATCCTCAGACATAAAGGTATATATATATAAGAGTGATAGTCTGTGTACAAGCTGATTCTATCACATTATCAAAACTCATACCTGATGGGAGCTGTTATCTGTTATAGTAACTGTTAGGCTAATATTAGAAGATAACTAATTATGTTACTACATTGATATGCTAGTATTTCTATCAATACTTATCATTTTGGGATATACTATATATAATCAGAAATGGTTTAATGAGTGCTTTCCAACACAAGTTCAATTATATAAATCTGTTTAGCTGTTTATGAGATAATAGCCAATGAAACTTTTATAGTTACTGATGGCCTGATATCTCAGTTGTTTGTTGTTGCTTTTATACATCCTATATATGTGTAGATAGCCCTCATTTGGGGCTTTCTAGTGCAACTAATTTTGTGAAAATTGATCTACTGATTGTGGAGATACAAGCTGAATGAAGTTTGTGATAGACTTATATATAAGATTAGTAGTTACATTGTAATTTGCTAGTTTGATAATTGATGAAGATAACTTCTATTGAACTCAATCTCTAGTGTTTAATGGTGATATACCAAATCAGTACTCACTTCTATCTCAGACTTCATCTATTCATCTGAAGTTGTAACTATACAGTAGACAGACAACACAGTACATAAGCTAAAGCCAAGGTTATTCTAACAAGTCCACATCACTGATATCATTGCATAGAGTTTCCATACTCTATATATTTCCAAGCCAATTCTATAGACTTTCATTTCCTGGTATGAACTATGTCTAACAGTATTATCAGACTTCCAAGTTTACTGTCACTTCTGAGCAGTTCTGTCTGCTAAATTTTTTTTCATACTTCAAAGTCCAATGGCTTTCTTTTGCTGTAACTCTTTGACTCACTTGGAGTCAACTCCAGTCTCACTACTTAGAACATCTTTCAATATAATTTTATATTTCAGTGATAACCTTACTAGAGCCTATCTGCCAAATACCCCACAATACTCAAGATATATCCACCAAAGAGGCTGATCCTCTCCAAGATCTCCAACTTGTACTATTCAACCTGTCTGAACAGTTTTGCCTATCTCTGACCCAAGTATTGTTCCTACAGACAATGATTCTAATTGGGAAAATTGTCAGACTTACAAAGTTTGGACCCAAGTGTCAGAATTGAGAATAATGGACTTGGATCTTATTTCATTTTCATTTTATTTTTTTATTTTTTTATTTTATTTTATCTTACATAGTATCATGAATAAGATACTCACTGGTTGTGATACTGGGGCTGAATAGTGTTTCAGGGGTTCAGTATAAGGGTATGATAATTGACAGATGATGAAAAGTATCAACAGGAATAATTGACGTTGTTAAGTCTGAGGTCTAGCCCTCAGACACAGAGGTATATATACAAAAGAGTGATGGTCCATGTGCAAGCTGTTGCCATCACATGATCAAAACTTGTACCTGATAGGAGCTGTCATCTGTTATAGCAGCTGTTAGGCTAATTTTAGAAGGTAACTAATTATGTCACTACATTGATATGCTTGTATCTCTACCAATACTTATTGCTTTGAGACGCATCATATATTGTTGTAAACAAATTGATGAGCACTTTCCAATGCAAGTTTAATTGTGCAAATCCGTTCAGCTGTTCATGAGATATTAGCTGACAAAGCTTTTACAGCTACTGATGGCATGATATCTCAGTCATTTGTTGTTGCTCTTGTACCTCCCACATATGTGCAGATAGCCCCCATTTGGGACTTTTTAGCGCAACTTAGTTTGTAAAAATTGGTTCACTGGTTGTAGAGATACAAGCTGAATGAAGTTTGTGATACATAGAAAAGGACAAAGAAGACAAAGTGTGACACTGTCACAAGTCACATGACATAGTCATATATCAAGTGATGGAGAAAGGGGTGTAGAAGGTTCCAGAACAAGATAATGTCATCCAACATGGTAACTGCATATTGGCCTTACGATTACTATATGGCCTTTAGGGTAGGTTAGAAATAGCTTAGTACAGATTATGATAAAAAAGTATATAAGATAGACCAACTTATAGAAAGAACTCTATCAAGTTCTCTTGTGTACTCCAATGCAAGAGTTGTCTTTGGTCTTCACTTTATAAGACTTAAGTCATAACACTAAGCTTCTTTTAATTCTTGTTTTATTTTCTTTTTCTTTTTTCTTTTCTTTTTTTCCTTTCTTTTTACTCTGGAAACTGGGGATAGGGTTTAGCATGATGTAATGGTCACACAGTCACATGTCACATGACATGATCACAGTAACAGTCACAAGTCATGTAGTAGTAAAGAACATAGGTGGTTCTGAAGAGATAATGTTATACCATATGTTTAAACACATGTTGACCTTAAGGCAAACTTATGGTCATTTAGGGTAGGCTAGAGAAGTAGTAACACGGACCATTGTAATTTAGTATATAAGATAGATGATCCTGTACAGAATTCTCTATTGAGTTTTCTTGTGTAACTCTATATAAGGTTTTGCTCATTGACCAACTCTAAGGTCTTTAAGTTGTAACAAGAATGCTCTCACTACTAATCTAGCTACTAATAGATCTAATTTCTCTACTTGCTCATGGTCAAAACTCTGATACAGCAATAATACTAATGAGCAATTGGCTAACATACTCAGTTGTATTACAAATACACTTACTGCTAATCAAACCACTAGCTCTAATTCTAATTCAAGAAGAACTAAAGCTCACATCTCTGACACTTTCAGCAACACTGAGCTTGACAAGCTCAATGATTTCTTATTCCAATGTCATTTTTACTTCCATGCTAATTCCATGTAATTCCACATGGACATTGCAAAAATTAACTTTGCAATGACCTATTTCACTGGAGTCATCCAAGACTGGTTTGAGGTAGGCCTCAATTAGAATAATCAGAGCATTCTGCAAGACTGGCTCTCTGACTGGAATCTTTTTGTTGACAAATTATGTTGACACTTTGGTCTTTTGGACCTCATCAGTGAAGAGACTACTATACTGGATAATCTTTGCATGAAGCCTAGTGATAAGATCTCTACTTAAAATGTGGATTTTATGTATTATGCCTCCTAATTAGGTTAGAAGAATAGTGTTCTGTACCACTGCTACTACCAGAGGCTTTCTAATTAGATCCAGGATCCAATTTTCACCTGGAAACAAGATAAACCTATCTTGTTCCCATAATATGTATGCTTTAGTGATGACTATTGATTATTGTTACTGGAAATGCAACTACAAATACTATTGTGCTAGGTAGGCAGAAAAGAAAACTTTTGAGTCTTACTCTTAGAAGCAAGGTAAGACTTCTACTGCTAGCAATGTCATAGCCTCCTAGAGCAAAGCAAATATATCCCCAGTAGCTTTATCTACTAAATCATCTCCTTTAAATGTGTTGTCACCTGCTCCTAAGAAACAATCTAATTCTCCATAGATGGTTCTCTCTTCTAAGTTGGCCAACAATAGCAAGTTGACCAGCGATGAGCACAAGAAGCATCTCAAAAATAACCTATGCTTCTATTGCAGAGCAGGAGACTATAAGTTGGACTCTTGTTTCAAGAAGCAGACCATAGTCACTCCTAAAGGCTACAGTGCTTTAACAGCTATAAACTCTTTTGTAGCTGTTTCTAAGAAATCCTTAGAAAGATAGAGAGCTATTTGTTGTGGCAACCACTAGATACAAAGTCCAATAGCTACACAAGTGAGTAAAGCTCTCAGTAGGCAATCAAGTGGGGAAAATCACAAGAGAACTTGACAGGGAACCACAATAGTATTTTACTGACTATTTATATAAACTCACCCTGGTCCATGCTACGACTATGCATTGTCCTACCCTAATGTCCATGCCCTATCCTCATGTCTATTACTTATCCACCATGTGTTTACCTTAAGGCTACCATGCCATGTCCATGTACCCTGACATTATACTCTTTAATCTCCATTATACATGCATGCACTATGTGTACACCATGAGGAACCCATGCTGTTAACATGTTCCTTGATGTCACTCCATCTCTAGACTCTTCCCAATCCTTTCAGACCACTCTAGGCTTATGACATTATGTCATGTGACTTCCTAGTCACATGCCCTTCTCTCTCTTGTTGTAGATTAATAATAATACTACTACTATATCTTATCTAACCTTAACCCTAAACTCTGTCCTCACTTTACCATATCATGACACTATCCCTAAAACTCCATACAGACTGAGGGCTACATTGAACTTTCCTGTGCAGTAATGAGTCCCATCTAACTTAATGTATTCACTCTTTCTAATTCTCACTCTCTCTTTGTCTCTTTTACTTTTGTTTTGATCCTTGGTCAGGATAATCTTAATAAAATTCTTTTCTGAGCTTTAGTCAACTCCTGGTCTATCTATTGCTTTGTAGACTCAAAATTTGTGAATACTTACCATTTGAAGACATCTGCAACCCTACTAGTTGCTCTCCACTTGTCTGGTGGTTCATCAAATAGTACCATCTCTGAAATTGCTAGCTTGACCATAATTTTCCTTACTGGTGACTGTATGTGTTATAAGACGAGAGTGTGGACAGACTTTAGGTAGGGTTAGGGTTAGGACAGACATAGGACAGTAGTAATTATTAGTCTACAACGGATGGAGAGCACGTGACCTGGAAGTCATGTGGTAGAGTCTAGAGTGGTC
>Ga0157364_1007207_pt1 | contig 11510 bp, 11 predicted proteins | sample AttsexASBM2_FD_111476 | JGI IMG/M metagenome (GOLD analysis project Ga0157364, IMG submission 111476) | Fungus gardens microbial communities from leaf cutter ant in Ribeirão Preto, State of São Paulo, Brazil - Atta sexdens ASBM2 | ecosystem: Host-associated > Fungi > Mycelium > Unclassified ...
ATATGTGTGTGTGTGTGTGTGTGTGTGTGTGTGTGTGTGTGTGTGTGTGTGTGTGTGTGTGTGTGTGTATGTGTGTAATAATAATAATAAAAAAATAATATTACGTATATAATACTTATGTACAATGTATACATTTTTAAGAAAATAAATGATAAGAAATAATAAATATTTCGATTTAATTATAGACTAAAGAGAATAAAAAATAAATGTATAAAATTAGATTCGTGGAAAATGAAAAAGTTTTTCGTGGTACCGAGTAAACTTCATGATATCATCAAATAACAAAATTAGAAAAACCACACGCATCATAAAATATCATAAAAGAAAATGATATTCGCATGAGAACGAGAAAAGATCTTGAAATTTAACCATAAACAATGTACATTGTCAAATTTCCAGAACAGAAACGTTGAAATACGGATAATCACGTGCCATCGCATCTTGATGCCCTAGTTCGTCCCTATGGCACAGTCTGCATGCGCAAACTCCTATCATCGGAGATCCGCCGATAGATCACGTTCGTGAGACAGGAAACGATCGGCACGCAACGAGGACAGAAGGAAGAAGAGAGAAGGAAAGAAAAGGAGCAAAAGAAGAAAGAAAGAAATATCGAGAGGAGATCGAGAAGATTTATCTCCTTACCGAAAGGTTTGGATAGATTCATGAACCCTATCGATCGCTCAGCTAAGAAGAAAAGATATAAAATATTCTTTCGCTATACGAACGAAAGGCCATGCAAAACGTGTAAACTCTGAAGAATTAAGACTATGAAATGAAATTCAATTGTGTTTTTTTTATCTCTGGCTCTACATACTAATGCATCCGCAAGAGAAAGCGTTAAAGATACATGTAAAGATACATGTATGTGTGGGATACGCAGTTGCCTTAATAGTTTCATGCAAGTATAGTTTCATGCATAGTTTTGTGAAAAGACAAGAATAAAGAAACGTATATAATGTCAATTAATGATTAATATTGATTAATAGAAGCAATTAAAATTTAGTATTCTCAAGTCTTGAAAGCCGCAAGTGAATAAAATCAATATCTTGTTTTCCAAATCTGATTTTCGATTTCTTTCGAATATGCTAAATCAGCCCATTTATAGCCTCTTGTTCGCTTTGCTTCCGTTCCTTTCAGTTTTTCACTATATTGTCGGTATTCTTTGCGTCTGACATACGGCGTGGCTATTCAAGATGCATACGCCATGTTACACGAAGCAATATTTTACAATATTTTCGTCCTGGCCCTTGGGTTAGCATAAAGCACGGCTTATAAGTTTCAAACTTTCGTGAAGCTATAAGGTCAACGAAGGGCACTAGCAACAAAAAACTGATGAGAATGGGTGAGACAAAAGTTCGAGACATTTTCAATGAGTCTCGCGTTAAAAAATCGATGAAGTTCCGAACGTTTCAGAAGACACTTTTGTGGACACAAAAGATCCTATTCAAGATGGCGGAAAAAAGAAATACCACAAAATTGTGGCAATAAGAAAAAGAAACTTCGAATTTAATGTGTACTGAGAAACGAACAATGGAGTTAATGAGTCGCACAATCTTTATAAAAAATGTAATATAATGAAAGAAATAAAACAAGAATCATTCATTCCAGAGGAAATAATAAAAGTTAACTCTTTCAAAACAAAAAGAAAAAAAAATGTATTAGTAGAGGGCATCCACGGAAGGAGAAAATGAAGACATACGGAATCGATATGCAAGTGGTAGCGAAACGAATTCGACATAAAAAACTATGCTCAATTCCACGGTTGATTAGACAAATTTTTACAAGTTCTTCAGATATTACAGAATTGCGATATCGTAGAAACAAGATTGGCAGTGCCATCTTGGCGGTTCTCGTCGTCATTGTCCTACAAAAGAAAAGAGAAAAACTGAATCAATAGTTGTAGTGACGGCAAAAAGTTATCGTTATCGTTCGAGAGATAGACTAGTAAAACTTGGGTGCCAGACAGTTTTCAGTTCTCCATCGAACTGTCAGTTGCTTCGAAAAATTTAATTCAAAATCACCTTCATCCACCCCTCCATTCTAGTCCATCGAAAATCTCATTTTTAGGTACGTGGCCGGAGCAGCAACGTTCGATTCGAGAGAGAATCGAGACATTTCTCTTCGCTACTGCATCGCGTTATGATTTGTGCTGTCCACGTTTTTTCGTTAAATGTCTTCTATCTGTCTTCTCAATTCGGACCATCAATACTGCTATAATCAATAGTTTGTGAAAATTGCCAATAATGTAATTTGAAAGAAATATAGAATAAAAGAAACTGTGATCATGGATATGAAGAGACAACTTATGATAACGTTTTTTTTACGTTTTGTACATACAGACTAACCTCTGATATGACAAAAACTTCTTTGAAAATTTAATAGATTTTTCAAGAAATTTTATCTTAAAAATTTTACTCTCAAAAATTTTCGGAAAGAATATAAAGTTATTTTATGCTAAAAATATAAAGCTTTTTGTGAAGTAGGTTTCAAGAATATAAATAGTAAATAAAGAAACTTTGTTGTTGGATTAATTTTAGCATAACTTTATTTTAATATAAACTTCAGTCGTCGCTTACTTCTTAAGAAACTTTATGTTGAAGATTGAGAAGTTATGAAAATAACCTCTCTCGATAATTTTGCCAATAGAAAATTGACTCTACATACATAAATTCGTTAAAGAATTAAAAGTTTCAAAATATTTTTCAGTAGATCAAAAGTTAGTATGCATGATGTGACGTACATGTGAAACAAGAGATATTATTCTTTCATTTATTGTTCATATTTTCAATTAAATCACGTAATAGATATATTTTTCTTTTACGTCGGTTCGTTATTTTCTTTCCATCTAAATTATAGACGCTATTAGACGTTGCCAAAAAAAAAAGAATTTATCGATTACGTGTTTTTGTGATTACGATTTTTTATTTCCTCTTTCTCTTTTACACTCTTTATTTTAATCGACATCTTTTTAACTTCAATTAGCATAAATTACTAAATATTTACGAATATGACATTGCATCAATTTCCTTGATCTTTCATTCGCAAAAATAATTAATATGATGCTGCTCATATTGTAATTTTTACATCCACATACAGAGAAATGTTTCTTCGATTCAAAGAAACATTTCTCTGCATTTAAATCCATTTGCCGACTTTTAAAAAATAAATCCGTTAAATACTTGCTTTAGCTTTAGATTTTCCTTTCTTTCTCACCCGTGCATATTTTATTATTTGCATTGCATTGTTAATGTATACAGAATGATATATTTGCTGCTTTCCATTCTGCACTCTTATTCTATTATCTTCTTTGTAATATATATTTTTAAAATTTTTATAGTGCATTTATATAAGAATTTTTTATGTATCTTTTAAAGTTCGATGTATCTTTTATTGTGTATCATTCTGTCCTCGCACATTGTACTCAGATCACTATTACAATTTAAGTTCCGCAAGTGTTCTTTTAAGATTTTTTTATCGAAAAAATCATTTAAATTACAATAATATGCGTTGTATTATTTAAATGCCCATATTATTTAAATTGTTATATATTCTCAAATCTCGCGTGAACTTCGATTCAACGAATATTCGCTTGAAACATTTATTTCTAACCGTTGCCATGCAACGTCTCATCTAATATTGCTAGATGCGTTGCATCTGGATGCAGTTGAAATCCACAACTACGTGACCGCGCGGTGCGACGGCATGAAAACGCTATCGAATGTCCAATAGTGGACTTTTGCAAGCGGAATCCCTCATATGCTTCACTTTATGGATGACATTCCCCTGTATCTTCGTAAATCTCATTTCTTAAAATACGGTATCGTTCCTTGTACACGTTTTCTAGTGGATCCTACGGTTCCCACGGTTATTTCAAGTTGCTGTGGAATAGATTTATCGATTTCCTTCCGATTTATAGTTCCTCGATGACAAGCTTTTAAAATGTAGAAAAACACTTCAAATTATATATAATGAGACAGAAGCTCCGATTAAAGCACAATTCCGCTTAATTGAACATCCATTTCGTTTGGACATTCTGCATCTCCTAATATAAACCATTGTCCTGGTAATGCAGTGGGATAGAGGAGAACGTCACAGGAATGAATATAATTCGGGAACGAATCCCCGATACGTGCCAGCGCTCCGTTCTTTGACATATCGTGGCAATTTCCGCTTCAGTCTTCGACGTCCTCCTCATAAACAGAAAAGAGCCGAAAAGGATTTCACTCAGTGCTTGATAAGTCATACAGGTAGTCTAGTATAAAAAATTCTTAATACATATTAAATTATCCAAAAAAGAAGATGATGAGCTTCATGCATATAATTCACCAAAAAATTATTTCCATTATAGAATCAATATTATCTCTCTATGATATTTAAAAAAACTTGATATGCTTATTTTGTATTATATGTTAATATATGATAATAGTATGATAATAGTATTATAAATTACGATACACATATAAAAGAGGGCATATTGTTCAGATTTAGAATAGTCATTAATTTATGTAACTCATTTAAATTTAACATAATAATCAGAAAATAAACGCAACGCTTTTGTCGTGTGAATTTTTTAAAATGCATAATAAAATTATACAAACGCTACAACAATCGTTACAATACAGAATAAAATAGAAAGAGCATAGATAGATTAACGTGTTAAGAATCCATTCTTTGAAGCCTCTTGACAATCTCCGCTTCATTGTTTTCGATGTCTTGGTGCGAAACGAAAATCGGAAATGAACAGAAAGAAAGAAAGGAAATGGTCGAAAGAACGCGAAAAAATCACGTCTGGACACGGAAGTATGCCCACGATATTCTGCGCACGTTTCCACGAAAAATTGATTGAAATCAGAAATTTGTTAATTTACGATGAAGGCACGTTTCTTCAAAAGTCGTTTCTTCTCGTGGAAATCGGCTAATTCCGCTTATTCATTTCCGTGTGTGATACTCATCTATTTGTATTATGTATTATTTTTCGCTGTAAAATTATATTAGCGCGGAGACACTGTCTTTAGATTCTGCATTTTTTTATTACAATCGCTAATAATTATTGAAAAACTCTCTATGTATTATTATTTGTGTCATTAATCTTCACAAGGTAAGTGTAGTTTAAATATCACGTTAAATAATTCATCAACATCGTTGGTCGAAAACTCTTCTGTATTGCACAATTTTAATTTTAAAAAATTTTAGTTTAAAAAGATTCTAACCAATAATTCATCTTATTCAAAATTCAGATTTCAGCGAGAAATCTCTCGCTTTATTTTCTTTTGAAGAAAGGTCATCAAATTAACATTTAAATATCACTAATTTTCTGAATAAAAAAATTAATTGGTTCGCATTCTTTATGCAATCCACAAAATTCTCAAGATTTCTCGAAGATTTTGTTCTCTTTCGGCATCGATAATTATAATCAATTATTTATTTGGTTGAATCACGATCGCTACTACGAAATATTTCTTTATTTATTTATAGATTATTTCCGACGTGCCTCGCAATTGTAATTGTATATCAAGGTAACCAATTCTTTAATTAAATTTTAATAGACATTATTTGATAATATTTAATTTGAAGATATTTTTTAAATAACATTTTTTAAATAATTGTTAACGAAACACATAAACAATATCATATTATTATATTTATAAATAACAGCACTTAATAATAGCACTTATAATATGAACGCGAGCGAGACGTAGCAGATAGCGATCTGCTATACTAGAGATCCTGGGTGCAATCCCCGACAGAACCGAAAATTTTCTCGGAAGACAGTGACAAACTGAGTAGTATACTTGCCCTGGAAACTTCTCTATCATTTTGTCGTTCGAAATCAATGTTAAACTGTAGGTCCCATACGACTGTGTATAACTAGTATGTAGCGTGCGCACCACAGGCATATGGGAGAAGTCACCATGCTCGAACAACAGGACTAAGAAGAAGAATAACACTTAATGTATAACATTACATATATAACCAAAGTTTTGTTATTTATACAAAAATTACTTGGTTAACCGTTGGTTACCACGACGATATCAATTTGTTGAATTTATTAAATAAATTAATAATTTAATGATACAAAACAGATTGTGTGATATTTATAAATCTTTTGTATTTAGAAATAGAACATTTTGTTATCGGAACAAGACAATTATGTATAAGAATAATATATATCTCTTACTTTTTACAAAGTAAAATTACGTTTGATATTTTTGAATTTCCTTAGCAAAGATATATAGATTTAACATAAATGATTATTAATCGTTTTGAAAAAATGATTGTTATCATGATTGACTATGGCAAGAGCTGAGAAGTATACAAAATTAATCTCTAATCGTCCCGGCTTTATACAAATAAATGTCGAATTTCTCTTACAAAAATTGACACGCTATCTGACAGCTCCGCAAAACTCTCCTCGCTCTACTTTAGTAGATTATTTTGTTGAATTACTAAAAGAATACTTATTTTGTAATAACAACCAAATTTTACAAAACGTAAGTTCTATCGTAAATAAATCAAATAAATTTGTAAACATAAGTAAATCAAATAAATTTGTATTGAAAAAATTTTGTTCATCTAACAAAAAAAATATTATATTTTGTTATTTTAACAAAATAATCCAATGATAACCAACCACTTGTGAATAATTCTCTTTTTTTATTATTATTATAATTTTTTCTCAGTGTGAGATGTGATACTATACATACCTATACAAAAAAAATTAATTAAGTTACGAGATTATATCTTATTCTTTAAAATTATACTTTTTTATAAATAATATCTAAGTTTTTAAATAAAAAATCATAAAATTTTTCATATTAATTGAAAATTATATTTCACACTTATTATTTTAATTTATTATTTCACACTTAAAAAAAGGATAATTAGTATTAGTAAACTGTCTCTTCTAATTTCGGTTGGTCGCTAAGCTATACATTTGCCTGTATCATTTGCGCTAAGAAAGAAGACGAGTGGAATAGATAAATCGCACTTCATGATATCTCGTAGTTTGCGTTGCATTCTAGGAGCGATAGTCAAAATTACTGTCTTACAATCTATTTAGACGATGGCCTGGTCGTTAGCGTTTACTGCATAAAAGTTGTATTTTAATTTTACATAAGATTAGATTACACAGCAAATAGTACAATTTTACAGATGTATATTCTTTATCTCAATTTGAGAGGTATATTGGTAAATTTTGTAATTTTATTTTTTAGCTTGAAGACCTTGAATGTGACTTTGAAATAATAGAATTAACCTAAATTTAGAAACGTATATATATATATATCCAATGTATAAAGTTATACTATGTAATATGTTACTAATTGATAGTAATCTATATACCCACCTTGCTATACCATAACTGTATCTTTTTTCCTTTTTTCCTTTTAATGTTATAATCCCATTTTTTCCTCTTCTAATCATCTAACATTGAAAATACAATTTCTTTATTTTAAATGTAATTTGTCTGAATATTTATTTGTTTTTCAATAAACATATTATGCATAATCAATATGTACATATTTCCTATTCATTATGTACATATTAACATGAGACAATAACCTCTACTCCAAATACTTTGACATATTTTATCAGTCACTTTTTTTTCAGAAATTTTTAGCTGTTACTTATCATTTATTTAATGAATTTCAGAAAGTTTTAGCTGTCGCTTGTTGTTTATTAAAAAGTTATTAAAAATCAAAGTTGATTATTTTCTATAATATACTTTTTTTCTGTAGTATACTTTGAACAATAATACAATATATATTTTCGCATAAAAAATTCTAAATTCATACGGACCGAGATTCTATATGAATTTAGAACTTTTCAACACAAAGCGAGTTTCAACCCTAACTACATGAGTTTAAATTAAATAAGCTTTTTAATTAATTGATTGCTCAATCAAAATATAAAATATAGTCTTTACGGAGCAAAATTGCAAAAACTAGCCTATTTTATATTTCATATACATTCTAATGATAACGTGTACGTAACACGCGTTTAGAACATGCAAATATGCCAGTAATGCTATATTTAAATTAACTGTAAAATTCTTTGACTGTTAATAACTTTTTAATAAACAAAACGGCAATTTATGATAAAACCTAAAAGTCTTTCAGATCTTGATAACATAGTCAAAATCAAGGTCATTGGAGTTAAGTGCGTTATTGATAATATTCACTTTAATATGTATTATAATACCTATTATTCGTTATATATATGTAAATGTATATATTATGATATAAATATCCATTTCTTATCTATTAGATACAGTGAGTGCAAAAAGTATTCGTACAACGAAATTTTTTTATAAAAAAAGTCTTATTTGTAAAAAATAAACATTAATTAGCAATTTTATACAATAAATATATTCTTTTCTAACATAAACTTGATGAGCTTTGCATGTACTCCTAATTTTAGAAACTAAATTGCTCGATTGTACGAATACTTTTTGAGCATTCAGATAATACAATTTTAAATTTTCACTTATTTTTTAGATGATATATTTTTTATAATTAATACATATCTTTTTGGAATATATAATTTAAAAAAACATACAGTCTATTTTACTCTTTATGAATAAATTGTTAATTATTGTACCAGCAAGAAATAATCGTCAATTAAACGTCGAATAGACATCAAATTGATGTTAAAATCATTGTATCGATATCATTTCGATCAATTCGATGACTCATTTCTCGCTGAATAATATTTACTTTTTAAAAATAAAATTTTTTTAAATAATATTTTCTCTGTACAAATATTTTTTGCATTCACTGTATGTGGGCTATGTAATTTAATTATTTTCATTAATTAGATCGTATCATTTTGATATATACATTTGATATATATATATATATATAGGGTGTCCCAAAATTCGCGCATTCGGAGTACAGAACATAATACTTTTATGCTAAAACAAACAACTTTTTCCTTTAGCAAAATTGCGTCCGAACAAATAGTTTTTGCAGGAGAACATGTTAAAGTTAACGAATGAGCACTCTTGACTATGTAGCACTCAGAGACGGCGCCCGCTAAAACTCTAGATATATCAAAATAGCGCAAAGATTTTTCCATTTTCTTTCGACTTACTAATCACATATCAATAATAATAAGTACTTATTGGACTATAGATAATTAGATCGAAAATAGCAATCGAAATAGTCAATAGAAAATTCGGCATTTCGGCTCAGAGTATTGATCATGTAACATTAGTGTTGTAACTCTGCGTTCAGCAGAGAAAATTAATCAGCTAGTGCTTAGTGATTCTTTAATATGATTAAATCAGATGGTTCTTACCACCTTCAGTTCTTCGCTAAATCTAAGTGTAGAAATCAATTATGTTAAAGAAGAATCATTAAGCGCTAACTTAGTGAATGATTAGTTTTCTCTGCTGAATGCAGCCTCTTTCTCTAGAACAGAAAAGTGAATATTTTTATGTATGTACGAACATATACACACATAACTATAAACATATATACTATAAATTTTCACATTTCTGCTCCAGGGAAAAAGTTACATGATACTCTGACAAAAGGATTGCACTTCTTTGATATCTAGAGCTTTAGCGCACGCTCCTCCACTTACTTAATCTTTGACATGCTATAAAGACAAGGGTATGAGCTCACGCGCATGATAACTCCAGACAACTAATTAAAAATGCCCTGACTGCGTCATCATTAAGTGATAAATTCAAAATTCGTTTACTCAATACTGTGACTTACAGCTTTGAATTACATCTTATAAGATTCATTTTTAAAATATGATGATTTCTTGCCGCTAAATTCAAATAACCTGCTAACACGTATAATTTCAAAGAATACTGTATTACTTCTTTGTAAAAAAATACACAGCATATGTATGTTGATATTAATAATCTTGTTCAAACTATGTATCTTTGTATTCTCGCCGCATACGAACGCAGAAATTAAAATGAAAATATTTATATAATGGAAGGTCATTTTATATTTTTAATAACAATTAATACTTTTCATAAAAAAAATAATTCACATCACTTACTTGGAAAAATATGTGATTAGCCAAAAACTTTCCTTGTACTCTCTTCATAAATCAAAGAAAAAAAAAATATATATAACGGCTGTTCAAGATTATTTAATTTATTTTAAGAATTATCTAATTTATTTTTGAAGAATGGGCAATGAATCGCCACATGCACTCGTTTGCAACTCACACTTGTGTCTCTACGACAAGGAGCAACCAGATTTTGTGTCAGCCGAACACTCCGAAAATAACCGAATTTACACGATTGTGACGTAAGTCGACTGCATGCTACTGCACATCCATGGAACGAGCATATCCTTGTCTTTATATCATGGTCTTTGGCTAATACTGATAAATAATGTCTAAAATGTCTTAAATATAATCTTTTCTTCTTATATAATTTTTAAAAATTATAATGTTTTAAGGTGTTTTTTTAGTAAATCAAGTTACCATAGAAATGTTTAATCTTTATATATAATATATATAATGAAGTTGAAGTATCGAAATCGACGTGCAAAATTCTACAATAGATTAATGATGAAATAAGAGAGAAAAAATGTTGAAAATGTAACCTTTCATGTATAACTTAGTGACAGATAAAGCTCGCAGACGTTTCTTTAACGAACTGCACACAAATCTTACCATAGATTTTTCTCAACGAGATTATAATAGTTTAAAAAATTCTGATGCTGAAGATAACAAACGAACTTAGCAGACGGTTGCGCGCGCGCCGCGCTCGATCAGCGATTTTCAATAAGGTTATAATTTATGCGTATAATTGCGCAAAAAATTGTTCTAAACAAATGATATCAACAAAAACGTTATGCGTCACTTAAAAATAGTCTAAAGCGATATTTCGGATTCAACAAAAAGAACATGATAAAAAACAGTGTATATGATTTCCGAAACTTAAATGCTGTATTCGGAAATATGACATTATATAAATAATAAGGAACACAGCCACGACGACAGATGTCAAAACGAAAATAATATATTTATTATTATTACATAAGAAAACATAGACGTTTCGGTCAAGATTTAACCATCATCAGTACATACAGATGACAATAAAGAATTACAAACAAGTTTTTTAATTAAGAACGCAAACTTGCTAGTCAAAGAAGTGTTAACACAATATTAAGACGACAAAGGAAGAAGCGCAAAATATTAAAAAAATTATCGGAAATCAATAAGATACTAACAAATTCTTTTTCTTTCCAATCACTTGTGGTACGCGTTAATTGAGTAAGATAAAATCCAGAGAATGAAATTTACCAACAAAAATATATATTAAAAAAAGGAAAAAAAGAAAAAAATTTTTTTATAATAATACATCCAACTAATAATGTTCCGTTTATGATTCCTTTTTTATGGAAGCAAAGAATAATTTCGTGTGAGAATACGGAATTTCCAGATTCTATTTAAAAAATAGGAAAAGAAAAACGCTTTTTAATAATTAAAATATTTTAGACAATACAATGATTAATTATGAAGGTCCATATAAATTCACA
>Ga0157364_1007208_pt1 | contig 11509 bp, 4 predicted proteins | sample AttsexASBM2_FD_111476 | JGI IMG/M metagenome (GOLD analysis project Ga0157364, IMG submission 111476) | Fungus gardens microbial communities from leaf cutter ant in Ribeirão Preto, State of São Paulo, Brazil - Atta sexdens ASBM2 | ecosystem: Host-associated > Fungi > Mycelium > Unclassified ...
TATATATTTCTCTCTCTCTCTCTCTCTCTCTCTCTCTCTCTCTCTCTCTCTCTCTCTCTCTCTCTCTCTGCTCTGCTCTCCCCCTCCCTCCCCCCTCCCCCTCTCTCTTTCTCTAAATTTAAACTTACAATTTTAACTAAAATAGTTAAATAAGTTAAAGAGTTTTAAAAAAGAGGATTATAAAAGATAGAAAATTATATAGTACAATCCTCAGATTTTAATAAAATCACATGATTTATTATAGCGATATTAGCATCGCACACACTCTCGCACACAATAACAAATAGTAACACGTAACGAATGTTCTTATATAAAATTATCGTAATAAATTCCCTCGTAGACTTGAAAGATGGACTGATAAAATGCTGGGCGGTTGACATTAGTAGAACCAAGGCACCGACGAATTAGATTTTTTTACATTCTTTGCGATCAGCATTTTCTGGCCAGTCACAAATGAGATTAGTGGTATGAAAAATCAAACCAGTCGGACAGCGTGATTTCATCGGTTTACCATGGACGCACGTAAAGTACTGTAAAAGAATATGTAGTTATTATGTAAGAGTTACGTCTGCAAATTTGATTAAAACAGACCCTAAAAATCGCAATTTGATGTCGCATTAGAAAAAGCTATTTTGAAAAAATATTTAAAGAAAAAAATTTGAACCAATCCTATGCCATAACGGCAAATTCGCAAATATAGGGATTGCAAATTATTTACGGGTGTAAGAAATTTATTCCTTTTCGCTACAAAAAATTTGACACAGATACAAAATATTTGTTAAATATTTGTCAAATATGCACATTTGTTTGTTATATACGTTAAACAAATTAAATTTTATAATTTCTTTCGCGTCTATTATCAATCTTTTTCTTCCCTATATAAGAAGGAACGAGAAGACATATTAAAAGAAGGTATATTAAAGCATTTTTGCCCCAATGTGTATATCTCAAATCAATAATCATTAGAAATATATATTGTTTTAAAGATTGTACTTTTTTGAAATATTTTTTTAGTATTTAAACGAGCGCACCTCAGAACAGTCTTTGCCAGGAATCATTATCTGGCCATTGCAAACAACTTCGTTTTTATCGTCTGGCTTCGACGTAGACTGCGTAGGACGAGATGTTACGTCGGGATTCGAGGTGGGTTTGGGATTTGGGGTGGGTTTGGGATTTGGGGTGGGTTTGGGATTCAGAGTGGGTTCGGGATTCGGGGTGGGTCTCGGTTTTTCCCCAATCGAAGATAAGGTACTGGGTGGCCTGTCCCACTCGGGCTGAAAATCACGAGTATTATATTCAATTCTTACATTCTTGTAATAACAAAATGTTCTTTCACTTGGATTTGAACACAGCATGATTTCTCTCTCTCAATCAAACTCACAATCTAATAATTGATAATTATCTTGTAATATCTATAGTGTTTTGTTAATATCATTACTAACTTGTAATTTGATAGGAGAAATTAGATCAATAAAATAAAACTTTCGCTGCAATTCTAATTCTACAATTTGAACTAATCGCCGATTGAATTAACCTCAGCCTCTGGTGATTAATTGATTAACTTCTTACTCTGGGAGTTGTGTTGTAATTTTTGGATGTTACTATGTAGCCCTTAAGTCCATTGTAGATTGTAGTTATAAGAGGATTCGTAGGACCGCAGACTCCTTTAAAGTCATCCATGTCGCAAGCCCAAACCATGGCACCGAGATATTTCTTCTCCTTGATGAAATTTATCTTGTGAACAATACTATCCGCATCCTCGTAGCCAACCCATTGAGGACTTTTTCCTCCTGTTTATCAAAACTTTCTAATAATTCAAACTATTGCAAAAATTATACAGATGAAAAAATTAATAATCTGATGAGAACTAAATAATAACAACACATATTTTGCAAAGAGAAATTGCAGAAACAAAATTTTAATACAATAAGTGCATCAGCAGGGAGATTGGGGGGTCAGTTGATTGTCAAAAACCTACATAACATATGGACGACCATTGAGCATCCTGAATATTCCGAATATCATCCATTTCATGCTCCAAATATGTCTTAAATATGTATTCAAATATGAATGTTTGAAAAGCGGTGTCCAATGGACACCAATAACTCATTTGATTCAACTATTGGGCGCTCATTTTAGGGGATTTACAAAAATGATTCATATTTAAGCTTATGAATTTTTTTAAACTGAAGTTGTTTTATACGAAGTATATTTATAAGCAGGCATATTTCAAATACAAATACTTGTATTTGAAATACAGTTTGTATTTTGTATTTTGTATTTCAAATACTTTAATGATGTATTTTGCCCTGTCTAAAGTATATATGTTAACGACTGAATGTTATAAAAAAATAAGAGTTATTATCTCTTTGTAGAAACTCTGCAAGTAAAATAAAATTTCAATAGATTGTTATGCATTCAATTAAATTGTTTTACGTCATAGATATCATTGTTTTAGGTATCGACAGATTCATGAATCAAGTTGTAAATATTAATTGAATTATGAGATGAATCTTGAAATTAAATAATCAAATGATACATAATAATATTGATAAATTCATTTTTTCATACTACAAAAATATGGAAAAGAAAATATGTTTCCATTTAAAAAAAATATAATTTGATTTTAATTTATTTATTAAAAAATAAACAAATTTAAAATTCAAATTTTATTTGATCTCATTCATACTATAATTAATTAATACTTTTGAAAAATAAAAATATGATCAAAATAATATTTTCATTCAATAAAATTGAATTATCGAACAATATTTTTTTGGGCAATCACACTAGTGCATTCATCTTGTAATATTTATACACCAATTTAACAATTTCTCACATGTTGTTTGTCAGATTTCCAAAAACAATTACACGTCATTTCGAGATCATCTAAGAAATTTTTATTCTTCCAATATTTAAAAATTAAACTTACCTTTGTACATATAAGGTACTTTACCCACGTCATCGTAATCTTTAATCCACCCGTTTTGATTCGGTTGTTGAAGTTCCATGCAGATCTGTAGAAGAAATTTTGACGTAACAAATGCGACATCGTTCGACTTTTGCTGATTTTAGCTGTTTACGGATCGATCATTTACCTCGTAATAAGATATAAATCCTTTAGCGTTAGTGTAATTGCCAGGTTCACCACCACCGGCTTCCTTGTTGATGTAAGTACCAGGTTTGAAATTGTTGTTGCCTTGGCTGAGAGTGAAGGTACGTCCATATAACGGAATTCCTACGACAAGTTTGTCGGCGGGACAGCCTTTGTCCTCCCAAAGTTGAAGACCATCGTGCTGAAATAATAACAATACTCCCATATAAATGTTTTCCGTATATATGTCTTTTCAATAGAAAAAACTTGTAGGAAGAATACCACGTTCAGTTTCTCATAAGCGTACTGATCGTGAGGCCTCCTGTACAGCGGGCTATGAACATCAGCGAATCCAGCCCAATTACCACGAAGATCATAAGTCATAATGTGGATGGCATCGGTAAGGCTGCAAACAAAATAATAATAATTAAAAAACAGTATCCGCCAAAAATTCCGGGTCATCTAAATATTTCTGAATAGTTCGAGATATAGGTTTGAAACAAAATGACAGAGGACTTTTCGACTTAATTTAATCCGCTTTACCTGTTCACAAGCATTTTGTAAAAAGTTGTCGGATATCCTGTATATATTTTATTAGAGTATGAATATATATAGCAAAGAGGAACTCACTTGCATAATTCTGGCACATGATACCCCTCGTTGAGTCGGAACATGGGTATCGGCACTGCCATCGTGATTTCCCAACCTTTGCCAGCCTTGTCGAATGCAATTCTCAGCTCCTCAACGAAGTAAAAAAAATTGTTCTTGTCGTTGAACCTACCACCTCTATCAGTAGCAGCCGGATATTCCCAATCAAGATCAAAACCATCAAATTTATACTTGTACATCAAATCTACCAGAGAAATTATAAATTTTATTAAATCCTTTCATATTCAATTCGCGTAATCTAGACTCGTAAGAGTTACTTTTCGACTTTGCTTTTAAATTAAATATATTATATTCAAATATATTAGATCCAAAAGGCAAATTTTTTTTATGATTTTAACGCACCAATGTTTAATCTATTTAGAATTACGCAAAGTTCATAAATATTGCGGTAAAAGAAGAAATTAATTTTTTAGTAATTCCACGTATAAAATATTCTCGATGGAACTATACTCACCAACGATACTGCTGATTAGTGCGTCACGTCTGGCTTTTACGCTAACCATTTGGCTATATTTTCTACCACCCTCGCCCCAGCCACCAATCGCAACCTGGGTCTTCAGATTGGGCTGTTTTTCTTTCAGAGCGACGAATTTATTGAAGCCACCTTTTTGAATGTCAACTTCCTCATCGAGAACGAGAACTGTCCAGGTGAGGTTGCTCACGCCGATGAAGGAGTAAATGATATGAGTGCACATATTAATAGGAATATCATCGATGCCATAACTACCTATACCCGGACGATGGATAGCCCAGTTGCTAAAGTAACAGACCAACCTTGAAGATACTGAAATGTATATATATATATATATATATCATTAACACTCCACGTATATAAATTATTACTATAAATTATTATTATTATAGATTATAAATCATTCATTATAATTTATTATTTATCATTGATTAATGTTAATTTTCAATTATTATTATTAGATAACTCGAAATATAATAACTTTAATTTATTTTCCTTAATACTTTCCTTATCATTTTTATTTTCTTAAAATTATATGATGCAAAGAAGTTATAGAAATAAAGACAGAAAAATAAAATGCGAATGAAAAGCAAGATCGTGAACAGTCTAAAGTTAATGCGATATTTTACAATAATATGAATTAGAATTTTATGCGTTATTTTATCTTATCATCAAAAGTAAAACGCACTAGCTGCTCCGTGTGCTAGAAGCGCCAGGAACGAAAGTAGGGAAAACAATAACTTTTTCATCATAGACGTCATCTTGAAATCTGTAATTAGAAAAAAATAAATTTAGTAAAATAATATAAATATAAATAATCTCTCAAGAAAACAAATAGTTAATTATGATGCATTAGACTTCTCACAATTATTACCTTAAATTATATATTTCTGAATCTTTTTGAATTATTTCTAAATCTCCTTCATTTCTTCAGTTTTTTTTTTATACAGTTTAGAAAAATATAATGTTACTTCAATGTGTGTGAATACACGCACGCATGAAAAATGTATAATCTGCCTATTCTTTTTTTTAATAAAAGATGAGAGAAAGCTTTCAAATGATCTCGAACTTGATATATGTTGTCATCAATATGCATTATTAATGCATTATTAAATATAAAAAATTTTAAAAAATTTTTTTAAATTATTTAATTGAATAAATATCTTCACCCTTGATTTGCCGAACTGTGGCGCGATGTGTGCATAAAACGGAGAACAAAGATACGGGCGACATTTGTATTCGAGTAATCACATGTTTGTGATATGAGTCTGCGAGCACTTCAGCAGCTAGAGATAAAGTTAAGAGTATCCTCGCGTACTAGCGATATCACGTTGGTTACTTTATTGCCGTTGGCGAAATAACGGTTCGACCGGCTGAACGGTATTAATTAATGTTTTGTTATTCGACATTGATTATGGCTATGCTTTGATCAGTAACGGTGATCCTCTTATGAGAATCTTGAATTTTTCATTTTAATACGGTCATATAAGGCCGTAAAGTCTCGTGCCTTTATACACAGGCACCTTCGGTCTGACCTTCGTTTAAGTCATCGAAATTGAAGCAAAGGAATCGAGTGAGAGATATTTCTGGCCATACTTCTCATACAAAAGACCATGATAAAAAAATCTTCGAAATGTCAAAAATGTAAAAAGAAAAAAAGAAAATAATAAGTGAAAATAAAATCGAAGCGGTGCGTATTTCGTGACAACAATTGCCGTTCTGTAAATTCGCGAACAGAACAATTTAACGATACGTTACGGGAAATAACTATCGTCGTCAAGTGACGTCTGCACGTCAAGTGATAACAAAGAAAATGAATGACAAAGGAGCTTGAGACCAAAATTTCGATAGTCACTGACTCGTGCGTTCGTCACGTAGGTAGGTGTGACATAGGTGTTGACCTTCGTTTTGATCTCAACAAAGGAAAGAAAGAGTAAAAAGAAATAATTAGGAACGAAACGAGAGAATGGAATGGACGCTCGAATTCAACCAGATTCGCGCATGGGCATTATCCGACGTTAACGGTGTTTATGATATCGTTCAAGTTGTTATTAGAAACAGGATCCGCAAAATTAATGATGAGAGCAAATTATAAATGCGAGAGCAAATCGTTTCCTAATATGTTTACATACAAGGTGTCTCAAAATTCGAATTGTTGCAGCAAAAATGAAAAATTAGATATCCAATAAAAGCCATGAAATTTTTTTTCATGAAATAAAATTAAATAAAATTTTTTAAGTATAAATGTTTAAATTAAATAATATAATATAGGGTTATGAATCATTCAGGATGATATATGAGTAAAACTTTTTTATAAACAATCTAAATTTATGTACAGTTGTTTCGACCTCTATCGCGGATCATTCTCAATGTTAAATTATAATTTTTAAATTGTTATCGGTAAACGGCGCAAGATGCTCACAAATTAATATATAATGAGCGCATTTAATCTTCGCATTTGGCAAGTGGAATTATAGCAGAAAAAGGCCATGATACCAAGCAGCAGTTTCATATAGAAACTTGATGTTAGTCGTATATAAAAATCACATAATAATCGCATATAGTCTAAGTTCACGATTATTATATTTATGATTATTATGTGATTTCTATAATTAACATCAAATTTTTATACGAATGCTACTTGATATCAAGATCTTTTCCTGCCATAATTTCTTGTCTGTATATAAATTTTGATTGTTTATAAAAAAGTTTTTATAAACATATCATTCATAAATTTCATAAATTTAGATTGTTTATAAAAAAATTTTACTCATATAATATCATGAGTGATTCATAGCCATATATTACATTATTTAATTTATTTAATTATTTGAACGCTATTTTTTATAGAATTTTAAATGTTTAGTTTGACTAATCATAAGTGTTGGTTAAAAATCACTATGATTTATACAGTTGTGTGTTGTAACTTATTAGCATTTTTTTCACAAAAATAAGAAAAGAATAATTCTACATATAAAAACTAGACGAAAATGTAGACTAAAATTAAGAAAGAATAAAATTATTTTTCATTTTTTCTTACAAAAATTTAATACTGAAGACAACCCTGGTGAAAATTTTTCTCATAATTTTTATATGGATTGGAACATTTTTCAGAAATATTCAGAAATATTCGGAAAGTTTACATCTTCTCTCAGAATTTTTCATACAAGTGAATTTTGAAATTTTTTCATCCCATAATTTTTAAAAAATATTTTTAAATTTTTTACATTTTAATAACATTCATCAGAAATTATACTTACAAAAATTTTTAGAAATCTTACGATATTTCATAATTAACATACACGAAAAATTCTGATAAAAGATGTAGATTTTCTGAGAAGTGTTCCAATTCGTATAAGAAATGTGAGAAAGTTATAAAATTATATAGAAATTCTGAAAAATTATATGAACAATTCTGAAAAACATTTTCACCAGGGAATGATTAATTACTTACTTATTTTGTTGTAAAATGCTTTTAATATTCGAAATCAATTTTCAATTAAATTGGATCAATCAATATTAAGGAGCCTTCTTATTCTGTAACTCTTAACGATTGTAATGTTACAGTTACAGAATAAATTGAGTTTCTGTAAGGATTAGATCGTTGGTAGTACATCGGTTTTTATTGACTTTATTCTTATATTCCCATTGAAATACATGCACATGCATGCACATTCCTTAGAACTTGTGTTATTCATTTATGAAAATCTCTATCTACGCAGTCTCATGTATCATACGAAGTCAAACTGTTATTTTGCTTTCAAAGAAGACAGATCTTAGAATCTTAAACTAATCGGCTGTCACGGAGCTGTGAGGAATTAATCGTAGACAACATAGTATTTAGATAATCGAGAAAAAATCGGTAATCGAGTCGAAGCTGTCTATCCGGCTTCGATTTTTCAACGTCTCTGTTGATTATTCTTATCATTGTGATGTTTAACAATGAAAATTACTGACACATCATGAATAAAATTCACCGACTAATTCAAGAACGATTGTTTATGTTACCGGCTTGCGTCAATTTTACATTAGCGTTTCGCTGAAAATCGCAGTAACGAAACTCTCACACTCATTCATAAATATTCTCGTTAACGCGATTCCAAGATACTACCAAAAAACACATCGTTCACAGAAATGTTCCATCGAGAACTATGTATCTCGCAAAAGAGAGAGCGAAAAAGAAGAAGACTCACCTGTGTAGCGGAGAGATATCTCGGAAAAAGCAACGAAGTTGCAGGCTTAAGTCCATATATATCCAGGTGAGCCTCATTAGAATGCAGATGCGGGGGCCTCCGCACGATTGGCTGGTTCGTCGACCCTGTGCCTCCCGTCAACATCCAGGCACCGGCAACGACGACGACGACGAGAACTTCCGTGAAGTTGGCACCCGACTTTTCATCAATTCAGATTTCAAAGGACGTTTCTTGAGAATTTTGCCTGTAGATGACTGTAGTAGTCATATTTTTATTATTTCGTTCAGTTGAAAAATAAAAATGCTATCAATTTTTAAAAAAACAAGTAAGGAACTTTTTTTTAGTTCAAATGGTATCAAATTCATATTTGAAATCGTTTGTAGTACATTTTTATTTGTAGTTAAAAAGTAGCTTATGATCGATTTTTAAAAAACAGCTAGGAATTAATTTTAAATGGGAAAGCAAATGACATATTTTCATTATAAATCATTTGTAATTGTTTAAAGTGATTTTTCGATTGTTTGTAATTGAACTGTTTAAAAGTTACGTTAAATTAACAGTAAACTAAAAATGTGACTTTGCCAATTTTTGAAACCAACATAACATATGTTAAGATCATTAAAATCAGCAAGATCGTCGATGTTATATGAAGTTTTATCAAAAGCCTTGTCGTACGTATAAATAAAATATCAGCCTTATGCCTATTGTTAAAAAAATGATCGTATCGTAGAACCGCCTAAATATTGTGCTACCGCGAGCTTTTAGAACTTGAGTCCAGGTTTTGGCGCCTTTTGCACTGCACCACGCTACACTGTGTCGCTAAAATGGCCCAAAATTGTTTGTACTAAGATGTATTGTATTAGTTCGTTACGCATGTGAAATTTGAATATTGTAAACTTAAGATCCCATATATGATACAGATTTTTCGCAAAACACGTATCACATAATTATATAACCAGGCTCATTACGTGTTTTTCGAATTATTACGCCTCTTCTCGTTTTCTGTTACGAAATTTAATTTCCATTTGTCTCATGGAGACATACAAGAAATAAAGTTGGATGGCATACAGTACACATGACTAATCATAGATCTGGTTCTCATTCCTGCTAGACTGGGTCCTTATTCTTGAAAAGAAATGAATACAAAGTGTTACTTTGAGATAAATAAAATAAGATACATATATGTATTATTCCAATATCTAATTTTGAAGTAAGTAGCTCTTCTCATATTGAATTTATGTACACTAAGAGAAAAAAAATAGTTATGGCATTTATAAAATATATTTCTAAAATTTAAATACTAAATCTAAAATTTAAAAAATAATAAGAACTAGAAGTAGTACCGAATATTATAAAAATATAGTATTCAGTACTACTTTAGTTCTTATTATTTTGTAAAATTAGTTGCAAGTACTTAAATTACTAGAATTGTTAATTCAGTAGTTGTCAAAACTATATTTTTCTCTGAGTGTATAAATACTTTCGTATTAAACATAGAATGCCAAGCTGATAACAAAAATAGAGTAACGTAAGGATAATAAAACTACTATTAAAAAAAAAAGATCATTAGAAATATTGGAGTTATTATGGTGAAGAAGAGGCGCTCGAAGATCACACATCCCTGAACGCAAATTTTCTTAACACGGCCTTGTCGATGATTGTGTTTACACGGACATCCTAATCGGATTTAATAACATCCGTAGTCATGAAACTGATGGCCAATAATCCTCTGAAGAATGGAATGATTGTGGTTGATCAGTTTCATAACATCGCGCGATATTATAACTAGAGTCTGATCGAAACTTTTACCGAAACTGAACCAAAATCACTCGGCTACATGTCAATTTCAAACCGAAAAGAAAATTAAAAAATAAGAATCCTATGAAGACCGTATGTATAGATATGCCCTTATATCATATACTTTTTCTTCATAAACATCATAATTTAATTACTAAAACAATAATTACAAATATTAAAATTAACATTTATGAAAAAAAGCTATATGGTTTCAGTCGAAATTGATATGTAATGAGTGTTCGTTTTCAGTTTCGGTCAGACTTTAATAATAACGCAGTTTCTAACTATGGATGTTATTAAATCTGATTAAGAGTGTCATATGAACGTAGTTAATACAAATGTTGTTGACACAAATGTATAAAGTGAAGCCTACGTTTACACAAGTTACAATATCGATGAAACTGACCAATCACAGCTATTCCTCTGAAGAATGGAATGACTATGATTGGCCAGTTTCACAACATCACGCGATATTATAACTTCGTTGTAAATCGAGTCGTGTAAATGTAGTCCCTCTGACATGAGATGTATCTCATTAAACTTTCTCGATTAAGAACGAAAATGTTGTCGCGAGCAGTTTAAATACCAGCTTCATTCCAATCCGGAAATTGTAATCGAGAGTGAGCAGATCGACCATTTTCCTCGATTATTCCGAGTTTTCGGGTTGGATATCGGATATGATGCGTATTTTACAGGAAGTTGGAAAAGCAACTGACGGGTCGACCTGTTCGTCTACCTCGGGTTTTCACTGCTTTTGAATATAGGATGAATATTGGCTCGCTTCGCGAATCGAGCATTATATCGCCTTCGCATTTACAAAGCTGTCACTGTCGGCCCACTCGTTATGCGTGAAAGGGGTATTATGTTTTAATAATGGACAGCATCGCGTGTCAAATTCATCCGGTCGAGTGAAAACACGTAACATTTATTTTGTTCGACCAGTTTTGAATCGCATCGACCATACGATATGCCGATGTATGTACACGCGTATGTACATCAAGTATGAATATGCTGTTAGTAGTTTCGCGATATTGAAACATTCTTTTCATACATTATATATATTATATATTATACATTATATTTAGTGATCTCATGATTTTAATATATAAAGCCATACACAGATATTTATTGAAATTTAATAGATAAAACAATACAATTTATTGCAATATGCATTACACACACAAAGCTTTATAAAATTAATTTACTTTAAGGGGATCCTAAAGCTGTCTTATTGACTAATCATATAATTTTTGTATAACAATTACTTTTTTCTTCTTTTATAGA
>Ga0157364_1007209_pt1 | contig 11508 bp, 10 predicted proteins | sample AttsexASBM2_FD_111476 | JGI IMG/M metagenome (GOLD analysis project Ga0157364, IMG submission 111476) | Fungus gardens microbial communities from leaf cutter ant in Ribeirão Preto, State of São Paulo, Brazil - Atta sexdens ASBM2 | ecosystem: Host-associated > Fungi > Mycelium > Unclassified ...
CACAGACTATAGTCTGTGGTATATAAAGTCCTAAGTACATACTAATCTACCTTATATACCACAGACTATAGTCTGTGTGCACACTATAACTACCCTACTCTAAAATACATATATTTTCCATAAAGTTAATATACTATTGTTATGCTATATAATATTATTCATTCCAAAACTCTCTATGAACTTCTCTGTGTCACATGATTGTGTGATGGTTGTGACAGTGACAGTGACATCACACTCTTTTTTTTTTTTTGAATCAGAAATTTATTACATGGAATGCAAAGGTAGACCATAGTAGCTACTTTGTAACTATGTATATTCAGACAGAAGCAACATGGAAAGAAAATAAGAAAAGGAACAGACAAGAAAAGAAAAAAAGAAAAAAGAAAAAGAAGACAGAATCGATAATGAGCTACAATTAGTAATACAGGATATAAGTGATTAAGTGAACGTAAAAGCACTTGGATTGAATTGTAGAAAAAGTGAAAAATGAGGTAGGGTATCCCTTCTTGGATTCCAATACTTGTTGAACCTTTGACATTCATGAAGAATGTGTCATCTTGATTCAATGGGGTATGAGCTACATGGATAGCTAAAGATCTCCAAAGAGAAGAATCTCAATTGATATTCTCCTATTGGTGTATGATTAGTAATAGCTCTTGATACTCGAGCGCAAAGCAAATTTGAATGACCAAACTGTGAAAGCCATGAGCCACCTTTGGAACATGAAGGTTTAATAGGGAGTAAGTCATCACTTAACAGATTGAGGAAGTTTCTCTCTTTAGAATCAGATGCTTGAAAAGTCATCTTCCACTGAGACAGAATGGAATTGCACTCAGATTTTTTACAAAAATCCCAGGAAGATTTGTATGGGAACATTGGAATAGAAACCATGTTTTTGGTTTCTTTGTTGACTATCTGGTGAAGAGCCCATTGTTGTTTACTAGGGCAATCCCAAAATTCAATATGGTTCTGGAAATCTTTGGAAAAGAATTCTCTAAGTTCTGATGAAATAGCTGCAGAGTAGATTTGATACAGATGAGTGAAAGAGTCAAAGATTCTTTTTACGATGTGAAGGGAGTTGGTGATGACTATGATATGTTTGACGTTATAGTTAGTGACCACTTGGTTTATACTGCAATGAATGACAAAGAGCTCAGCTTCGGCTATGGTAATATTGATAGCCCTATGTAAAGTTTTGACGATAGGTTTGGTAAAGGAATGAATGTGCAAAATGGAAGTAGTGACTTGGTTCTTGATACTCGCATCCAACACGACTATGGATGAGAAGGGATCAGAAGATGCCCTAAGCATAATTTCTTCTAAGTTTTCTATGTGCTTTTCAACATTTGAAGAACAAGGGTGAAAAGAAAAACGGTCTGGAAAAATGTCAACAATACAATTTCCAGGATTGAATTCCTTGTTGAAAAAAGAAAAGGAAGGGAAAAATTTGTTACATTTATCATCCACATTGATAATGGGTGATTTAAGCTGACTTCTCTGTTTAGCCATAAGATGATTGATGGATGCATTATGACTTTTGTATTCTTGCAACCCATCAGAACTGAGAATGCTGTGGATGATATCATTGGATGGAAGAGAAGATTGTCATAGTAAGAATCTTCCATATAATTTCTTTAGATAAAGGTGGATAGGGACAAGTCCAGCTATGGCTTTAATGCCCAAAGAAGGAGATATTTGAAATACTTCAGTATGTTGTAGCAACCACTCGCCGGAATGGCACTTGTAGTTTGCTTACTTCAGCAAAGCTCTCAATATGCTATCTAGTAGTGGGGATTTACAAGAGAACTCGACAGGGAGCCCTCATTGCATTGCTCCTCTATTTATATAAATACAATGTGGTCCGTGCTACAACAATGTGTCTACCTCATGTCCTATTACTCATCCACCATGCTTCTACCTCAAGGCCACCATGCCATGTCCATGTACCCTGACATTATACTCTTTAATCTCTATCACTATGCATGCACCATGTGTACACCATGAGGAACCATTATCCCTTGACATCATCCCTAACCCTAACTTCTTCTAGACCGCTCTAGACTATTCCACATAACTTCCAGGTCATGTGCTCTTCTTCCGTTGTAGGCTAATAATTAATTACTTATCTATGTCCGGCTAACCCTAACTCTAGCCAAAGTCTGTCCACACTCTCGTCTTATAATACAGTAATTTATAGAGCAGCTCTTCATTGTATCTTTCTCAAGATATTAAGATGATAGTGTGTAGGTGCTTTGTTGTAATACTACAGCTGGAATCCATATAACACTATGGAAAGGGCACAACACCTATAAAGTCTTCTCTTTTGAAGAGGATTAATGTCTCTAGTTGGATTTCCAAGCAACTTCATATATTTGATGGTTGAAATCACTTTGTTGGAGTAGAAGTCTAGATGACTTATAAATGTGAGTTTGCAGTCAAAGATAAAGCCCAAATATCTCCAGGTTTCGTTGGGGAGGAGTGAGGGGCCGCCAATGGGGGTTAGATCAAGAGAAGGGGGATTATAAGTTCTATGAGATCTAGTGAAGTGAAAAACATCAGTTTTTCCATGTTCGATGATGAGACCATATTTCGAAAGGATAGATGAAATGTCATTATAACTACAAAAAATATTTGCATTTGAATGCGAAATAGATCTGCTTTGAGAAACAAACAAGCCATTGTCTACAAAAGAAATCATAGAAATAGGAATTTTTAGAATTTTTAGATGTTTTTCTAAAGAATAAAAAATAGGAGAAAGGTAAAGAGCTGAAAGAATAGACGATAAAGCAGAACCTTGTCCAACACCAACATTAATGTCAAATAAAGGGGAAATAAAGTTGTTTCAAATATACTTGGTTTTTCTTCCTACTAGATAATTCTTAAAGAATATGGACACTCTTCTATCTAAGCCCGCCTTGTTGAGGATAAGAGGAAGGAGTTGATGATTCAAGGAAGGGAAAAATTGAGCAATGTCAAATGCTAAAGTGCTCATAGTGAGATTTTTAACCCATCCTGAGTGAATGATATGAGTGAGAATAATACTAGCATCTGTGGTAAACCTCTGTTTAAGACCTCCTAACTGGCTTCGATGAATAAAATTGTTGGAGATAGTGTGGAATTGAAGATGGTCTCCAATCATTTTCTCAAAAAGTTTTCCAATCGTGTTCAATCAGTCAATATGATTTGGGTGAATTGTACACAGTCTTGTTAGGTTTGGGAATTATGACCATTGTTGACAGTTTGAAATGAGATGGCCAGTATCCCAAATCTATACAAGCATTAGTGATGTCTATTAGTTTAGATAAACAATCTTCGTCTCTAATGATAATCTTGATATAGCTCCAGGTTAGTTTGTCAGGGCCCAAGGCAGATGGATTATTGCATTTTTCAATTGCATCAATTAATTATTGCTTGGAAAATGAATCCCACTCTTTCATTGACTTGTTAGGAATATCATCTAGAACATGAATATCAATTTCTTGTGTCTGAGCAGAATTAAAGGAATTGTATAGAGCAATCCAAAGATCTTCTAGCTCAATACATGGATGTTCTTCATATTGGATAGCTTCAATCACAGGGAGCTTTCATTTCTTGACCCAGTTTATAAGTTCCCATGGGCTGTATTTTTTGTTCGAGATTTTCTCAATTTTCTGTCATCAAAGAAAAGTCACTTTGTTTTCTTGACAGTACTTTTGAAGCTGTGCCAGTTTTCAAGACTTCAAGATAATTGATATTTGTCTAGAGATAGTCAATATTTGTTGTTCCACCAAGCTTTGGAATGTCTTGTGATTTTTACCAGTTTTGAGTTTCTTTGCCAAAATTCCTCAATTTTGGATGCAAGTAGTTGAACTATCTCTTCAAGGTTTTTAGCATTTTGAAAAGAGGACATATTTGCATTTTTAATGATCTGGATGAAATTTTTGATGAATTGTATCTCTTCATCGCTTCCTTTTGCTAGCGAATGTTGTGAATGCAATATTCTTTCTTCCTGAATGGATATATTGATGGTAATAGGAGTGTGATCTGATGAAAGTCTCCACTCTAGATAAATATGATGCTAGTTGAATTCTGGAAAAGATGGGCAAAGAAATACTAAATCTAAAACAGAGTTAGTATTGTGGTCATTGTCAGAAAATCTAGTAGGAACATTTTCAATAGGAATAGGAATGTCTAGAGAAAAGGAGTCTGCAATGTCAAAAAGAGAATTGCTATGAATGGAATGAAACAAATAATAGAGATCCTATCTACAGTCTTTAATATTAAAATCACCTGTCATGATAATGATATTGTGAATGCTGGACTCAGTATCCTTTAGATACTTTAAGGCCAACTGACAAGAGTCAGAATAAATGTTAAGCATAAAATAAGTAAAGCCTTGGTTTGAAAATGAAATACAGGAAATATCTCTGTGGTTTAAAACATCATTTCTGTTATAAGATGAGAGTGTGGACAGACTTTGGCTAGGGTTAGGGTTAGCCAGACATAGATAAGTAATTAATTATTAGCCTACAATGGAAGAAGAGCACATGACCTGGAAGTCATGTGGAATAGTCTAGAGTGGTCTGGAAGGACTTAGGGTCTAAAAGGATCGGTAAGAGTCTAGAAGGAGTTAGGGTTAGGGATGATGTCAAGAGACAATGGTTCCTCATGGTAACGGAGATTAAAGAATATGACATCAGGGCATATGGATATGGCATGGTGGCCTTGAGGTAGAAGCATGGTGGATGAGTAATAGAACATAAGGTAGACACATTGTTGTAGCATGGACCACCTTGTATTTATATAAATAGAGGAGCAATGCAGTGAGGGCTCCTTGTCGAGTTCTCTTGTAATTCCCACTACTAGATAGCCAACTGAGAGCTTTGCTGAAGTAAGCATATCATGAGTGCTATTCCGGCAAGTGGTTGCTACAACAATTTCGCAGAGAAAAATGAAGACGTAAAGCACAAATATTGATATAAGTGACAACTCTTGGAGAGTCAGACTGATTTGTGGGATATCTGGCGAAGGTGTGCCAATTGGGATAGTGAGGAATACCAACAAGGGGTTCTCCTTTGCAATTATTGGAGCTAGAGATGGAGTGAATGATTGACTATGGGGGTTCTTGAATGAATATAATGTTGAATTGATGTTGAGTCTCTAGAATTGTATCAATGATTAATCTGTTTTTCCTAATATTTTGAGAGAAAAATTTTAGGACGTCACAATTCATAGAGTAGTGTCGTTCACAATTGAATGGGTTGAGTTGGATCTGTTTTCACAGATCTCAGCATATTTCTTGATATGCCATTCACAATGGAACCTATGCTTCCAGAATGGATATAAGTTTGAGTCTACTTGGTGATCTCCACAACAATTGGAGCATTTGAAAGAATGTGGGCATGGAGTACCTGCTTTCATTTCGAGGTGAGGGAGATTAGTCTTCTCATTCACCTTGCAACACCATTTGTATTGACGATGGTTTTTAGTCTTGTAAGGGCTATTGCACTTGACGTACCTGGAGCCCTGGATACGGCATGATATAGTAGCATGTCCCCATCGCCAACAATTCTTGCATTGGGGGATGCCTAGATTCATATTGGCTCCTTGAATAGTTGCAATAAATCTTCCTACATTAAAGCACCTATTAATAAGACTTTTAGCCTTACTACTGCTCTGAACGTCCCAAATGTCAATCCAAATAATTAACATATTGGACTTGGGTGAAACTTTGATGACTCATGGTTTTGATGCAAGAACAATATTGTTGAAGATTTGATTTTGTTTAATAATATCTTCCACATCATTAGGAGTAAGACATTCATTAGGTAAGTCATGGGGATAATAGGGGATGCCTATGACTTTCAAGTAGGGTTTAGATTGAGATAATCAGAAAGCTTCAACATTGATAGTATCAATGTCGTCAACTTTCTTGATATAGTTTTCGATGATATAGAGGTCAGATTGAGCTGCGACTTTGTTAGTGATAACTGTGACACAAGCCATGTCTGAAAGAATGAAGTCGACTAAGACCTCAGATTTGGTGTTCTTAAGAAATTGGTTAATATTGGCAACATGAAGCAAACTGTTTTTCATAAATTTGATAATATTATCATTACTCATCGGAATAATAATCTGTTTTCTAGAGGGGCCTTTGTGTTATGATCTTATTCCTTAGGGTTGGAAGTAAGAACAACTCTTGTATTAGAGAGATACAAGAGAACTCGATAGAGAACTCTTCTACAAACTAGTCTACCTTATATAGTCCTACAGATGGTCTGTGCTAACTACTGTCCACCCTACCCTAAACAACCATGTGTAGTTCATGAGGTCAACATGTGGTGTCCATGTTGTATGACGCCATCTGTTCTCGAATCTTCTACTAAATTCTCCCAAGTCTCATGATCTGTCTTGTGACTACACCATTAGGTTGTGACTGATGTGACAGCGTGACCAATCAACCTTAACCCTAGTTGTTCTAAAAATAGAAAAATAGAAAAATAAAACAGCATGAAAATAAAAATAAAAAATAAAATAGAGAAAAGCTAAGTCCACCATTTGTGAACTTGACACTTTGATGGTTATTTGAATTTGTGGTTTGGGTTTTGGAGAGCCATTGACAATTTTATGAATTTGATCAACTTTCTGAGCATCTAAGGCAGGGAAGGTGTCCTTGATTTTGGTAACTTCTGAGGTGTTATTCACATAAGACTGTTTTGAGGCTTGTGTATATGACTTGGTGGACGTGATATCGACAGGTTTGACAGATTTGATATTCTTGAAAAATTCAGAGATTTGGAGGACCTCTTTCTGTGATTTGGCTGGAATGGAGGGTGGCATTTTTTTGATACTGGCTGGAGTTGTCTTATTCAATGCTTTATTGCTACAGCTAGAAGTTGGGATGATCCTGGAGGTGATTTTAGCCGAAATTTTCTCCCTAAGAGATTTAGTATTTTTATCTGCACTTAGAGAGTTCTATCTGGATTGATAGACCAAAGATATGAGGTTCCATAATGCCTCTCCAATACCTTTGAAATCATTCAAGTCATTAGACCTGACTAGGTCGACCTGTTTGTTTGAGATATACTTAGCCATGAAATTGAGCAAATCTTTGATATTCTTGGTGTCCAAAGCTAAATACTCCATAGAACCATGTAAAGAAATGGGGTGAAAACTGCTGTCCCAAAGGTCAGGTTCAGCCAGAGCATTATGATTGTATGGAAGAGGGATGTTAATGACTGCGTCATCACTATGTGCCAAAGTCATGTTGGGGTGTTCATAGGGAACACATTGTTGAATTGTGGTAACTGCATTGTTGTTAGTGTCAGCCACCTTGCTGACTCAAATGGCTTTCTCCTGGGTCATCTTGTATGATAACCCAGGGGAAACATTATCCATATTGACATCTTCAATTGTAGTATTGTTGCACTCTATCCTTTCATGATAAGCAACAGAGAATTTAGTAGAAGAAACTGATGAGTCCCTAGAAACATATACACTGGGTGAGATAGTTCTACCTCTCACCTTATCGTAGTTGTTAGAAGAAGGTCCTGTAAAAAATTAGTCCATCCCTGTGTGATTTGACAAAAACACAGTTGGTAATTGAAAGCTTTGTAGACAAAGTTTAGGGCTCCCCTTGCAGGGAACCCTATTGAAACCACAGGAAGTGTTCAGTAAGGAGCTATCCCCCACCTACTAATCCCTTTGTACTATCATGTCCAGTGGCCTCCCTTGCTAGGAGACCTCCATATTTGGTTTGCAGTCTAGTCTATTCAATGGCTGACAGTAGACTGAGCCTTTAACCAACAACCTCCCCATTATGGGTGCATCTAGGACTAGATCTGACTTAATGGCCTAAGCCTACCAAGTAGGTCGGCATGGAGTTGTACCCATGCAGTACTCCAGGTGGGTTTTCCTGCATCCTGGTGATTCCAATACTCTGGCTTCAACTTGAGCCTGAACTGGTCATTATTATACCAGCAGACCAACAGTGAATATAGATCTCTTGAGCAAGAGAAGAGAGATTACCCCATTCTGCTACGGCCCAGTCCTAGCAGAGGGGCTACTCTCTGCTGTACCTTCCCGTTCCCTGGCAGATGGTTTGCTTATGTCTATAGACACAGATCCCCAACCTGTCCAGAGTCACTGCCTTGCCACCTGCCAACCTAGTGAGTGCCCCAGAACAGGTCTGGACTAGGAGCTGTTTCTACAATGTAACTAACTACCTCTAAGTCATACAATCTAGAGGTGCAGAGTGTCCTGTTTCTATCCTAGCTTTACCAGCCAGGTTTATACCAAATGGTAGGCTGAGCCCTTAACCAATTAGCCTCCCAGAATCTGATCTAACTAGGTAAGTTTATGCCAAACAGTAGGCTAAGCCTTTAACCAATTAGCTCTCCAGGATTGGATTGTTATTATCCTCATTCCCCATCTTATATTGACCTATTCTTTTGGTCCCAGTTATGGGTATCACCAGATGCAGTGCTCACAATAAGAACTAGTTTGACTACTTGGCCTTGCAAGATCTACAGATCCTGCCCCCTAGGAATTCTATTACTAGACCTTGCATCCTGGCAGCAGTATAATGCTTGCTAGTCCTATGGTATACACCAATTATAGAAACCAAGAACCCCAGTGGTTGCCATATGATATTACTACCATATAGTCACAAAGTTAAGGTATTTACACTTGGAGGAAATTGAACCCTCAACCTTTTGAACACTCACTTAAGTGCTCTCACCAGATTTTCAGTGATTGAAACCACTAGGCTACTAGGGCCTTGAGTGACATCACACTCCCCAGCTATAAATTATAAATAGAATAAATATAAATAATAAAATAAAATAGAGTTTATAGTTTGTATCTCTGATATCTAGAATCTTTTATATTCTTTTGTGTGGTATATGATTATGCAATAGTAATAGTGACATGTAATGGATATATAATATAGTGTCACATTGTGAGACAATTTGCGATAGTTATGTGTGATATCATACCAACTCCTAACTTTAAGTCCAAAATAAGAAAATTAAATGGAAAATAAAATAAAAATCAAAAATCAAAAAAATATAAATAAATTTCACCATTTTCAACTCTAACAATATTATATCAATGGGAGAAAATCCTGCTAATATCTTGACTGAGAATCTTGATCAAATCCTATTTAATCATTTCTGTCCATTTCATGTATTATAAATACTCTAAGTCTATTTGATTATGCTTCTGTTGCTTAACATTTAATATTTTAAGTGATAAAGAGTATTGTAAAGCATTATATTTACTAAGCATTTATATCATAATCTATAGTATGATTAATATAGTAATCAATAGAAAATTTTACTTTGAGTTTAATATATTACTACTACTTGTCTTACTTTACTCATACTACTAAGCTTTCTACTACAGAACTTACTATTAGTAAGCGGTTGTCAGTTGTCCACACTGCACTATACTGCTATACATTCTATTCCTCCAACACTAATATCTACTGCTATACGAGGCACTAACTGATACAACATAAAAATAACATAAGACATAGTAAATAAGAAGCATATACTAATACAATCCTAACACATATCCTCATCATGTAGAACATGAGGGATTTATTGATTATAATAATTATAGATATACTAATCAAGAATAGAGGTGATATTCACTAAACACAGGTCTATTCCTGGAACTAGAATACTATGTAGTATATAAGAGTATTGCTTCTAATCTATCAGGTAACTTGACCAGTTAACATAAGAAAATTTAGTAACAGTCATTGTACTAAGTCAAGAAAGCACTATCTAAGAAGCCAAGAATATTTTAGATTCCAGAAGATAAAAAAATGAATCACAATACCTTATCAAGTAGCAAATATAACATTTCAAGGAATTTACATGGAAAAATTGATGAGAAGTCATCAAGAGAGCATTAATAAGAAATAGATTATAAGTATGTATGTGAGCAATCTCTAGGATTTAGCATAAGATGCTATATTTAGATATCAGTTACTTGTTATAAATACAGCACTCACCTAGAATTCAACACAAGATGTTAAAGTCCTAGGAACATACAAGACTCTATATAAGTGTTCTACAATAAATACTAGGTCTAAATATTTACAAAGGAATTATATTCTATTAATTGTCCCTATATAAATAAATGTCCATACTCAATCATTCATAATTATTTCTCAACAGGGATCACAATTATGTTAAGCCTAGAGTCCCTACAATTTGAATATCTAGAAAGTTATATAGTGAAGTCACAAAGATGCAACCTTAGAAAAGGGGTTATTGTTACGATCAATACCTCAAGGATGCAACATAGAGATAGGCTTAGGGTATAACAACACGATCAGCTATGCTGAAGTAGTCTCAGTCAGCGCCTCATGTAGTAGGTACTCTAGCCTTGCTGTTTTCTTATTGTCTCCTCATGTCTTCTGACTCATTAACTTCATGGACTACATACTGTTTCCTCATGTATAACACATATATATAGTGTAAATACTATCATGTATCCTTACACTTTACCACTTATTCTATTCCCTTAACTCCTTCTCAAGTCTTTGTCTAAGTGCAACCTGAGCTCTAGCTTAAGGTCATAACAGTTATGTTATGAAGCACAATATAGTGCATAGTACAAACATAGCTCAAGAGATGAGGGCTCTAAGATATGCAATTGTGTTTCTTAATCTCAGTCTAGTCTTAATATCTTACTTTCCAAATATCAGATTGTGGAATCCTATAACCTCTGATCACAGTTCTTAGCCAAGAATAGATGTTCATTCAAGATAATTTGAGTTGTGTCATAATGGAATTTGTTGACCCCAATGCCCCTGTAATAGAGAATCTGGGATCTACAGATACTATATAGAATGTACTCATATCATTCAATGAAAAAGCTGACAAGGTAAGTAGTTATTGATCTATATAATATGAAATGACAGAGGACATCTCAACTATGTCATTCCAACTAATACAGAAATAATAATTGTAGCCTCAGATTTCGTATATTCAGTCTTTGTATATTTATTAAGCCTTCTGTTCCATCACAGTTCTACAAAAACAAATTAAACTTCTTATCAGCATATCAATATCTACATCATCTCTACAACTTCTTTTATATTCACAATGATAGTCAACTCTGCCAAGCTAATGGCAATCAGCCCTGCAAGCTGTTCAGATGACATGTCCAGAAACTTGAGTGTAGCTTCTTCCAGTTGTAGCAATGCTAAATCATAATAGTATAGCATTAAGCTGACTGGGATTTTTGTAATATTTAGTAGGTAACAGGTTCCTGATTATGACAGAATTACAGCAATATATAAGAACCCCATGATAGTGCAACAGTAATGCAATACTAGACATAGTGTAAAATGTGACTTTTCTTCCAAGAGGTGTTCAAGAGATCAATGAGCCCATCTGTAATGAATTCAAATAGTTGGGGTTTGTTACTACAAGCAATGTGATATGGTTGCCTGTAAGTACCATGATATATATATAAGTCTATTGCTATAAGTACAAGATAAAGTAGAGCAAG
>Ga0157364_1007210_pt1 | contig 11508 bp, 8 predicted proteins | sample AttsexASBM2_FD_111476 | JGI IMG/M metagenome (GOLD analysis project Ga0157364, IMG submission 111476) | Fungus gardens microbial communities from leaf cutter ant in Ribeirão Preto, State of São Paulo, Brazil - Atta sexdens ASBM2 | ecosystem: Host-associated > Fungi > Mycelium > Unclassified ...
ATAGCTCTACAGCTTCTTACTAATTGTAAAATTTACGAATAACCGTACATTTTATTGACGCATAGAATTACAACTCAGTCATAAATTTTATAAGTCTTACAAGAACAAGTTACGGATCTTATGATTCTGCTTAGAATTGACCCTTTGGTCTCTTCGATTAAGATTTTAAGAGATTTTTAATTTATAAGTAGGCGCCTATAAAAAAGTCAAAATTCACGTTCAAACCTTCGTACATTTTTGCGGTTTGTAATCTGTTTGCAGATATTAGCTGCATTATCGGTGTCATTGGGTTCAATGCAAGTCGGCTATTCATCTTCCTATACATCGCCAGCGCTGGTGTCCATGCGTGATAATGCTACAGCGAGCTTCGAAGTTACCAAACAAATGGTGAGTCCAGCTCTGTCTCAGCTCTCCTAACTGCTGACAGCAGTTTTTTTTAATATAATCCACTCTATCCTTAACTCCTACGCGTTAAAAATTTATTGTACAGAAAAACAAATCGCGCACTTTATTAGGCATACTGTACTTTACATCCATGTACAGAATTCGCCAAGTTTGCAAAAACTATATAGAAAAGCGATCTTTGATGAACGTATTTATAAAAGTATTCGAAATAAAGTCGCAATCCGCGGATATACGACCATGAAATCATACAAATCTGATATTATCGGAAGTGGAAGATTGTGGGAATTGGACACGGTTTCTTGAACATCTAAATTGCAATTATATACGTTAACTGTTTAGCGGTAGCATAAGAATAACTCGGACAAGTATATTCGTGACTCACTGTATTTTTTGTGAAATCAAAAAGTGTCTTTTCAGAATCGCTTGATATTTTCATTTGATCTATAGTCTAATCAGTAGCTATGTTTTAATATCTATAAATATTATTTTTGCAAAGACTAATTATTTTATTATTTATATCTGTTATGTGAAGTTATCAGAGAATGAAACTGATATTTATGATATCATTTTCTTTATTTCTGCATCGCAAACAGATATTGTAAGACATTTTACATTTAAGACATATTAAAGACATTTTAATTAAATTTATGATGTCAAGGAAAAATCCGACGGGATTGTTTATCGGCGATGCATTACGGATCAATACGAAGTAAAAGCCAAAGTTAAGCGTCGATGATAAACGATGTAAACGCGTCACTTATAAATTATCGCGTTCTACGCATGCGTATGAAAAGGTACGACCTTCGTTATTCAAAGGGTCAATGGATAATTAAAAGATTTAACCTCAAGTGCGTCATTGGTCTGGTCAGGGGCACGATGACCTGATTGCAATCGTATTGGCGAAGAAGCCGTTGTGCCTCAGTGGCCGAGAACGCGATTGGTCATCTCGCCAGACACGCCGATTTCGTCATAAGGTTTCAATATTGTGACGATATCGGAAATTGATTCCAGATATGTAAGCGAGCATGAATAAGATGCTTCTGCATTCAAAAGTGAGTCTCGCAAGCAGTGATGTAGAATATTCGTTTCGGGAAGCCCGCTTTAATAAATTTGAGAACGAAAGACAACAAAATGTTATTACAATGATTACTTTTTTAACCAAAATATAATTAATTGTTTAAAGAGCTATATACATATTGTATTTGAAAATTATTGCTTTTTCCTGTGTGTTTAAAAATTATTCGTTTATATTAAGATTATCCTGAGTGGAATATTTTTAATTAATGCATAATCTCTATGCGATGATATACTAAGATTTAAGTAAATTTATTTTTAATCTTTAGCGTAAAATATACTTTTGTATCTATTGGTAAAAATAGGAAAGCATAACTACTGATTGTGCGAATTTATTTTTGTAATACTCTCAAAATAATATATTCTAAATATATATAAATATATTTTGTTTTTATAAATTAAATAAATAATATAAATATTTAAAATATTCTAATAATTGTATTTAGTTATATTCTAATAATTAATTAATAATTAATTAAAAAATAATATTTTATTAAAATCTATCACAATAAAATCATTACCAACTAATTTTGTAATAGCAATTATTATAACAATTATTCTGCGTTTAGTGATCTCATTTGTAATAAAGATTTCGTAACTCATTTCTGCGTTGCGATAACTTAATTAAAATACACGACAACGGATGAACAACCAAAATGGTTGCCCTTCGCAATTGTTTTCCTTGACATTTTGCGGCTTCCCGACCTTATTTATATTCAAAGGATCAACGATGAATAAAACTATGCTTATACACGGTTGTTACTCGAACAATGAATTTAAACGATCAAGGATTGTCGATATGCACAGCATGTCATATATAATCGATCTCTGTCATATAAATCTTTTCCAATCCCGAATCGCTTCTGTACATAACAATAATAAATTTTAACCATTCTACGGAATGTTAAAAAAAAATTGTAATTATATATTAAAAGTTTATAGATTTATTAAAATATTATATAATACATTCGGGCAGAAGTTTATTAAATTTTTAATATCACTTGTATGAAGTATATTGCAATTAATTTCAAGACTAACTTTGACTAACTTTAGATATTCTATTTGATAATTGATTAATTAATTAACAATTAGAAACTTGCAATAAATGATGTCTCAGAAAAATCTATTTTAAACTTAATTGTGAAATTTATAAATTATATATATCATTCCAAATTTTTTATATTACAGAGCATGTGGATTGGATCACTTATGCCATTGAGTGCACTTGTCGGTGGCATCGCTGGAGGACCGCTCATCGAATATATAGGAAGGAAAAAGACAATACTTGCTACAGCGTTTCCATTTATCGGAGGTAAGCTTATCGAAATATACACAGTATAAAAAAACGTTTACGTAATGAGATATAATGTAGAGACATATGTACGTATTGAGACATAATGTAGAGACATATGTACGTATTGAAACATATATATGTATAATGAACGAATTATCATAGTAAATAACGTTATATAAGTCCCATCTGTCTACCATCATTTATTTAAATTAGTTACATCGTTTTTCCTTTGTATTCCGAACGAATACTGTTACCCGTAAATAATAGGTCGTGTTATATGATGATATGATACTTTTTACAGCATGGCTCTTAATCGCGCTGGCTCAAAATATTCCGATGATATTGGCTGGGCGTGCGATATGCGGTTTTGCCGTAGGCGTTGCTTCTTTAGCATTACCTGTGTACTTAGGCGAAACGATACAGACAGAAGTGCGTGGTACTCTTGGTTTAATGCCTACCGTTTTTGGTAACTCCGGTAAGTTAAATAAAAGATGTAAACTTTATTGATTTATATGTGTACGTGTTCGTTGCTAATATGATTCGAATATTTAAACTTGTGAATGTTATTTAAATATAAAAATAAATATATATATTTGTAAAATAGATATATATTTGTAAAGTATGTCCCACAAATTCATAAAGGTTTTATATTCAATGTGCAGGAATATTACTATGCTTCGTAGCGGGTATGTATCTGGATTGGAGAAATCTGGCGCTGTTAGGGGCGAGTTTACCACTACCATTCTTGATTTTGATGTTCATAATTCCGGAAACGCCAAGATGGTATATTTCCAAGGGAAAAACAAAGAGATCCCGAAAAGCTCTTCAATGGTTGCGCGGTAAAGACGCAGACATAACGGATGAATTGACTATGATCGAGAAATTACATCAGGAATATCTCGAAAGCGAGCGAAATATTTCCCAAAATCTAATTTCGGAATTAATGAAAAGTAAACACTTCAAACCTCTTCTCATTTCTTTGGGTCTAATGTTGTTCCAACAAATGTCTGGCATCAATGCGGTGATATTCTATACGGTGCAGATCTTTCAAGTACGTATTATATTAATCAGTTACTTTTCTCTACTGACTCGCCAATCCAATATTCCAATAATTTTTAAATACATAATTCTCTAATCAAATCATGAAAATAAAATGATGAACTAATGCACGAAATAAATGCCAAATAAGTTTTTAATTTCGAGAAATACAGTCCGACACATAATAAACAACAAACATTTTTTTTTTCAGGACGCTGGTAGTACAATTGATGAGAATCTCTCGACCATAATCATTGGGATAGTGAATTTCATATCTACCTTCGTCGCCGCGTCTGTAATCGACAAGTTGGGCAGGAAGATGCTGCTGTACATAAGCGCCGTGTTGATGGCCTTGACTCTCTTCTCCCTTGGTGGATTTTTCTACGTGAAGTCAATGAATGTGGACGTGTCGGCCTTCGGCTGGCTGCCATTGGTCAGTTTGATTGTGTACGTGATAGGCTTCTCATTAGGCTTCGGGCCTATTCCTTGGTTGATGATGGGTGAGATCCTGCCTGCCAAGATCCGCGGCTCCGCCGCGAGCATCGCGACCGCCTTCAACTGGATGTGCACCTTCATTGTAACAAAGACCTTCGAGGATGTCATAGGAGTGATCGGTGCACACGGCACCTTCTGGATGTTCGGCATAATCGTCGTGATAGGCTTCGTCTTCGTGATCGTTAGTGTGCCGGAGACCCGCGGCAGATCACTCGAGGAGATCGAGAAGAGGTTCACAGGTCCAACTAGAAGGATGAGCGCAGTCGCCAATATGAAACCGACACCGATGTCGTGCTAGCTGCTGAACTTCCGATCGCGACTCGCGATAAAGAAACTCGAGTAAAAAATAAGACTCCTTACGGTGTCTTTCTAAGGGAAAGATTCCCTTACAGATATGCTTTCCCTTAAAGGGAAGTTCGAAGGAAAGTTCAGGTTCGAAGGTTATACTTCTCTCTTCTATGTAAAATGAAGCTTCTGTTCTTCCTTCTTATCTTTTCCTACTTTATTCTTATTTTCAAGATCTTCGGCTCCCTTTCGCGAGATATATTTGTTATTAGAGCAAGAGCGATTCGGAAATAACCGATAAAAGATAGAAATCGGTCGTAGATCTGAATAGTATGTAGAAATATGCGGACGAAAGTGCTTCACATCTCTTTAAACAAGTTGAAGAGGCACACAATTGGGTGAAAAGTTCTATTGAAAAATTTAGTGCAATAGCGATTTCGTAAAAGATCTATATTTTTAAAAAGTTGCTTAAGATAATTCCTCGATTGTACTTTTAAACAGAATCTTACGATATAAGATATAAAAACACATTGTTTTCGTTCATTCGCTTCTTCAATTAGCCTCGTGAAATATGACTTCGGCAGATTTCGCTTTAACCGTATTCCTATCCAATACGAGGATCAGAGCTAACAAATTAGTGCCAATTTTGTCGAGAACCCAAATTGCGAGGCCAATTAAGTAGCTTCGTGGAATATAAATGTGTTACGCTTTCCCACCGCGGAAATGGCAAAATATGTGACTATCAGCTGTTGACTAGGTGTGTAGTTGCAATTGTTTTTATTATTCCCGACAGTCCTACAGGGCCTACCTCAAGTTGATACTGCTCTATTAGAATATAGTAGATAATACTGTCGTTAGATGTACGCGTAGGTCAACGCTAGTCGCGCGCGAGCGTGCGTTTCTTTTTTTATAGCGTAATTTGCGTGGGGCTGTGGTATCGCATAGGTTCTGTGTGATACGATTAATCGTCACGTGCACCTTGAATTTGAATTAAAAACGCGTAATGTGTACTTTTATATGTATGTATGTGTATGTATACATACATATACTATATGTATGTATACGTGTGTGTGTGTGTGTGTGTGTGTGTGTGTGTGTGTGTGTGTGTGTGTGTGTGTATGTGTGTGTGTATACATATATTATATGCCGACCAAGAAACCGGTCTTTCGAACAGAGGCGAATTTCCCATGCGACAATAACATTTAAAACCAATCGCCACAGTAATTACGAATTGTAAATAGTCAAAGAGATTTACGCCATAGTGATATTATTTACGTTAAAAAAAAATTGTTGTTAATTTCAATCGTAATTGGACAATTATTTTTCTATTGTCTCTTTCTTATTTTTAGACAAAATTTAGAAAGAGAGGAAGAATGAAAATTGAGCTTTGATTATGCTTAATCAGCATTGAAGAAATTGATCGTAATGGAACGTTATTATTCTAGCAGCTCGTATTATTGTAATCTTCGTATTAAACTAATGATGCTTGGTATCGGATGGCTGTATCAATGTGGGATGTGATTTTAAATATATACGTATATACGTATATGATAATTTAAGCGTTATAACATATAGCAGATATATATTTTTAAATGATTACGAAGGATTACGAAAAGTAGAAACTTAGTTGTAAAGTCGAGATGAAGTTCTTAGAAAGTTACGTAAGAATATGTAACGCTGAAGGAAAAAACCTTAGACAACTGTAATATAGTTGAGTCGCCTATGTTCGAAAGTTAGGATAAAGCTGCGTCGAGCACCTGACGAGTGTTCTCGGTCAAATAATTTAATAGAGATTCGCTGGCAAATTGTTGTGAAAGATGTTATATTATATAGAGGAATACATTATTTATATACTTTACATAAATTATTGATACATATTTATATATATTTGTTATCAACAATTTATCGCCTGAGATTGTAAAAAAGAGAATTATGTACACATTAAAAAAATCTATTTTATATATTTTTCATAAAGGAAGATATATTTAAAAATTAAATAAATCAAAATTGATTAAGAAAATTATTTTTAGAGGATATCTACAAAAATTAAAACATTTGAATCAGCATTGTACTTTGCGATGCTTTTAAGCGTTCGCATTGCCTATATGAAGTGAAATATTTAACAACTTATAGCCAATGTAAATATGTAAGTTTTATTATCTATTCCGAATTACTGCATGTGACCGGGTACATTCGCAGTATGTTTGGCATAGTGCTAAATGCATATCATAATCGATAATTGACGAAATACGTTAGAAAACGTAAAATATCAAGTATACGATTTTATAAGTTTATCAGAGTGTGTTTGTAGTTGCGTGCGTTCGAATAGAAAGATTCTATTAGTAGAGAATCTTGTTTGATAGAAGTGTAAGAACGATAAAACATGCAGAACATTTCTCGTAGTTTCTTTTCTCTCTCGCACTTCTAGGCTGCTTCCGATATTCATAGCCAATACTGAAAATCTATATGGAAAGAATAGTTTTTGCCAAAGTATCTAAAAATTTAATCAGATCTGAAAATAATTTTGTTGGGCAATTAAAATAATTATGTAGAATGCTCAAATTGGTTACTAGAATGATAAAACTTTTTGCAAAAGTGCTCATAATTGAGATATCTATGTAATTATTTTAATAGTTCAACAAAATTATTTTCAAATCTTTATGTAGATATATTTTTAGATACTTTAGTTAAATCTTTCTTTTCTAGACGTACGTGCACTACAGATTTTGCAGCACTGGCAGTGAACGTTGGAATGCCTTAGTATCACAATAGACGTCGTTTGCAGCATGCGAAATCTCGTTTTAACAATTACATAAAAGTAAGTACTGCACGAACAAAATCCACGGCAAAGTCTCATTTTAAAATTGTGAAAATAAACATTCGAACAAAAGACCATTCCTTTGCGATTATGCGAAGTTAATGTACAACTCACTTTGATATCACATAAAGCAATAAGTGCACAATATCTTGTTTTATATAAGAGTTGAATACGTTATTACTCTCCTTTCTAGTACAACGACCAATCACGGCATTTCTGTTTCTTATATTTACTGTTTATATTTGTTGCTACTGTAAGTAATACCTGCCGCTTATTCATAAGCTATTTGCCAAAGCACAATGAAGATGGCGGAATATTTTTGATAATTTAATACTCATGTTTACGAATAACTTATTAGAATAAGTTATTATGTGGTATAATTTTAAGATTATCTACAGATGTATAAAATGATACATTTATGTAAAACTGTTACTTTAATTTTTTATCCTTCCCTTTTGATATTTTTATATAATAATATTATATTAGCAATGTTATTCAATTTTTCTGTTATAAATAAAGACGTATAATTACAAAAAGCAATTACCAATTCAATAAGAATAAAATTTATGTATAAAAATGCTACATGATATATAGTAAAAACAAAATTCGTAAATCAAAATATAAAAGTCCTTGAAAATCTGAATAAAAAGCAATTTTTTAAATAAATATATATATAATCTTATATGACTCAACCAGAAGTAAACATTCCACAATCATTATATAATAAATAATAACATGAAGGCTCTTTGTATTTCGTGTTGTCACACATTTGAACTCATAAAAAACATTTCAACTTAAGTTGTTGAAAGGTGAATTCGGTTTCATGCATAGTGCATATCATGTATCATTTTATCCTTGTTGTTCATTAGATATTAAAAAAGGATAAAATGATAGCAGTGTGAAAAAGAACGCATTCGGAGATTTTATATCACAAATAAATAGGTAAGACAAAACAGCTTAGTTCAAATATATCAAAAACATATTTTATTAAGTGTTTGTCGTAAATTCTATCGAGTTTAATAAAGTATTTGTCATAAATTCTATCGAGTTTAGTAATATAAATCATATTGTGCAGTAAAAATTAATTTTTTTTTTTACTAGGAAACACAATAACAAATTGTGTCACTTATACATAAATTTCTTATATTTAAGTTTCTATTAATGTAGATTTATTGCAATCTCGATTTAACTTTTTTTCTCTTTATTAGTTTTCTCTTTATTAAGTTTAAGAAAAAATAAAAAATAAGTTAAATCGAGATGAAAGTTAATTATACATTGATCATCTATGATATGTTTCATTAGGAAATAATAAATTCTTTTTGATTTCTAGGTGATATGTAATCATTCTGGATATCAATTATGAAACTTTATCTCTAAGATGGAAAGTGAAAAGTGAAAATTTTAACCAAAGTTTGAAGTTAATGGAGAAATTTTTTTTTTTCCTAGGAAAAAAGTTTCATGATTGATACACTATTTACATATTATGTTATATATATTATTGGCATAAAATGCCAACAAAAATTTTGCATTATGACATGATAACGCCTTTCTAACAATATATATTAATTTTAACTTTTTTCAAATGTTTAGAATTAGAAAAAGATAAAGAATAAAAAGTTAAGATTAAATCTATATTGATAGAAACTCTGATAAAAATAAATAACATTTTTTGCTGTTGTGTTTTGAAGTAAAAAATATAAATTAATTCTTACTGCATAAATGCGTGATTACATAATTAACGTAACATAAGTAACACAACGTTTTCTATAACGGAGCGAAATAGATGAAATAGAAGATTAAATCGGAAGCGAAATGCGGAATTGACAAAAACATAACCAAAACGTAGCTTACCCATAACCTGGACTCTGCATATGGCACAGGTGTCACACTCAACGTCCCAGCTCCACATAGCCACGGCGTTCCATTTCTTCAGAGTAAACATCTTATCGTTCTTCTGATTGTCGCCATCGATTCGATCTCCCGGATCTTGTTCGGAATCGCCCATGATTTGAGGTTAGAAACGCTAGCGGAACGCGAAACAACGCAAGGAGATAAACGCGATCCGATCAGCGCAATCATGAATCAGTAAGATCCACAACTCCACACTCCACACACTGTAACGTCTGTGATACACGTACAGTGACAGTGACCAGTAATAGTAGTAATGCGCCGCGGCCGTTGTGCCGTTTTGCACCCAATTGCGCTATTTGCACCGGTTGCGGAACCCGAACACTCCTGCGCATGCGCAGCACCATATGTATGCATATTCTCTAAATTCTTTGTGGAATTCCACTCTATAAAAAATAAAGCCAGTCTTGAATAAAAGTGGTCCCATTTTCAATCTTGAATAAGATTTCACTTTTCAGAGTGACAATTCACTTTAAAAATTTTAGAAGGTTCGTATACTTATCTTGGCTGAGTTCAAAAATTCATTGTCATATACTAGCGACACCAATATCAATTTTATAGAATTACGTATCACGTTATCAACAGACGACATTATTGATGAAGCGTCGGAAAATTGAATTGCAAAACAAATTTATGAACATATATTTAATATTTTCAATGTGTGAATAATTCAGTGAAGTAAAGAATACAGGTAAGAAAAACAAAACTTTTATTATATATAATTGTTACTGTTTGAAAATAAAAAAATGAGAAATGGAAAGGTTATGCACGTGTTTTTCTCTTGCTCACGTGTGTTGGTCGTATACTAACTAATTTTATATTTACAATTTATATTTTTCTATGATAATTTTTTTAGTTGAGCTAGTCAAAGAAGTTTATTCATCTTAAAAATGAAAATGAAAAAAATGAAAAAAATGAAACAAGGATCTCTTAAATTAGGAAAAGAGACAACGGCAGTTCATACAAAAAAGAAAAGAAATTTGAGCAAATTAACTATGAAAGAGTTCTTTGAACAAGATTTGGAAAATAATAGAGATAGTGATATATATGATAGTGATGAAACAAGTAAAAACATAGGTATGATTAAAAATATTAGAATTTGTTTGATACTTTAAGTACAACTTCAACTTTATGATATTCTTTTACATAGATCTTTTACATAGAGACGAACAGCTTGATAGTGATATTAATAGGGATAGCGATCATAGCGAGAATAATTTGAATTCTGAATATAAAATGTCATTAATAAAGCAAGATACTGATTCTGATTTTTACAAATATATGAAAGAAAATAATAAAAATCTTTTGGACTTTGGAATATCAGATGATGATGATGATAATGATGATGATGATGATGATGATGATGATGTAGATTCTTCAGTAGATTTGGATGATGCATACATTTCTGAAGAAAATTTAGAGGTATGTTTTTATTAAATATAATTTTAACTATTTTTTGTATTTTTTAATAATATTATTAAATATCCAGATTGCTAGCTACGATAGTGATCTTTTATTAGAAGAAACCGAAAGTAATTCTAAAAAAATTACTATGCAATTATTGAAAATTTGGCAACAAGAAATACAAACTGATAAGTAAGTTTTTTTCTCATTGTTTTTATTGAATTAATAACAAAATAATAACCGTGCATTATCCCTTTTAGATCAATTGATACTATTAAATGTGTTATAGAGGCCTTTCATGTAGCTTTGAATAATGTCGCAGTATCATCAAATACAATGCAATATAAAATAGAAGGAAGTGCAAGTTAGTTTTGTTTTATTTTATTTGTTCTTAAATTACTAAATTATTTTTCAAATGATTGTATATTAATTTTATTACAAATATTATGTTTAGCATTTAATGGCGTGGTACAATTATGTATAACGCATTTGCCTGATGCATTTAAATGTATTTTGAAGCTGGATGCAGAATCGCAAAAACCATATAAAGAAGCTAGAAAATTTGAAAAAATACAAAAAGTTTTAAAATTGTACTTATCAGATCTGATTAAAGTATGTATAGATTTATTTATATCACGCACATAAACACACGCACACACGCACGCACGCGCGCGCACGCACACACACACACACACACACACACACACACACACACCACACCCACCCACTCACCCACACACACACACACACACACACGCACGCACGCGCACACACACCACACACTCAC
>Ga0157364_1007211_pt1 | contig 11507 bp, 7 predicted proteins | sample AttsexASBM2_FD_111476 | JGI IMG/M metagenome (GOLD analysis project Ga0157364, IMG submission 111476) | Fungus gardens microbial communities from leaf cutter ant in Ribeirão Preto, State of São Paulo, Brazil - Atta sexdens ASBM2 | ecosystem: Host-associated > Fungi > Mycelium > Unclassified ...
TGTCTAATGTCTAGTTAAAAAAAAAAGTACCCAAGTTTTCATAGGAATCGTTTTGAATCTCTTCGTAGGTAATTTTAGACTCATTACTTCGGCATATTGCACCTTGATTTTCCAAGGTATATGTAATTTTAAGAAGTACGTTTTTCCATCAAATGAGCTCTCCTTCGGCTCGAGCTCTAATTGCAGGCCTTCTTTCAAAAGATTTTGTTGAAACATTCGTCTCTGCTCTCGTCGACGAGCTTCTAGTTCAGTCATAACTCCTTCATTTTCTTCCTGATAGACTAATATCATATCGATTCTTCGATGGCCATCACTAAAATTAAATCGAATCGATTAATATTAGTCGCGAAACATCATTTCGAAAGATGATCTAATTTGTAAAATAATTATAATATTTTTCTCGTACATGTATATTTTATACAAACATACTTTAGTTACAAACATACTTTAGTTTCTAAAAATAAAGCATTTTCGAATTAAATGACCCTTCGCATTTTCTTTCCCTGAGTCGTTTGCTTGCGCATGTGATAATAAAAAAATGATAAGAATCGCTAACATTCTAGGTAATTGTATTCAGCTTGTAATAATAGAAACGACTGACTACGTCCATCTATATATATATATATATATATATATACACTCGCCTCAGCACTTGATTATCTAAATTTAAATGAGAGAAAACTAAAATAACCTTGTGACACATTATCATAATAGACAGCTTACCGAAAATAAAGTACTTCAGGATCGATTTCTGTTTCTTTCGGTGGCAATGAATCCCCGGCAGTTTCAGCGAAGTCCAGCGAAACTGGCGTATCCGGTAGCGAGGGGTTGATATCCGGAGTAGCGGGTGCCGCGAGTTTGGGACCTTGTCCAGTTTAAACAAAATTAAAAAATTAGCATACGTTTATCACTCTTTTCGGATTTTGACTTAATTAATTTTGATTCAATTAACTCTTCATCTTTTTCTAGTTTTAAAAATTATAAAAGATGAAGAGCAAGTTAAACCGAGAGTAAAATTAATCTACATTAGTAGAAACGGGCATTCTACATTATTCCGATAGCCATCCACATTTTTCCGAACATGCTAGTGAAAATATCATATACTTGGAAATTACAGCGAATTAATAATGTACATGTTGTAAACTTTTTACTTCAAGTCATCGCTCAATTTGTTTCACCTTGAAAGCATTCTTATAATAATATCTATAATTTCGCAAAAGTGGAATGCTACGAAAAAGAGCAAAAAGTTAACTGGGAAGTTAAAGCGCACATTTATAGGATGATAATACTAGAGCCGAGTCAAACGTTGCATTATTAATATCTGATATTCGTGACACGCTGACATTCGTACGCATATTGATCGTTTACTGACATAGCTTTATTACTGTTATAGACAACCCCGCGCGTTTCTTGCGATTCGTTTTATTCTTTACATATTTCGCGTAGATCACATATCCGACTTACTTATGTCTAACTAATAAATTCCATTAAAGCATAAGGGCAATTAGCTAAAATTAGTTTCTCTATATGTTGAGTAAACGAAACCTCGCGTGTTTAAAACTTGGGGTGACTCGAGAACGTTGACAATAGTTCATTATCGAACATATCATGTCAGTCTTGCATTGGCCTCGAAATAAGACTTCGCCGCTGCTTAGCGTTTTGATTAACACCAAATTAATTCTTACCAAAGGCATCCTGCGCGATCAAATTCGTTCCAGATGGATATACGCTGGCCCTTGACAATTTTCTCTTGACACTCGCTGGCGTTTCAGTGGCCAATGAACCGTTTTTATCAGGCTCATAAATTATATCCTTATTCGGATAGACGGAGGAAGTTAATCCCGGAGATCTCGGCGCATTGGTCCTCGGCGTCCTTGATCTGGCTGAGGACGCGCGAGAAGTGTTTCCAGAACCGCTCGATTTCTCGTCGTTGAATTGATGCTCGACCGGGCTATTATCGTCGGGATGAAGAAAAGTGCTCCAACTGCTACGCCTTTGAATATGGTTTTGCTGAAATTATTCAAACGCTTACAGCATTTCCAGTAAATTATTACTTGCCAGTTCATATATATATATATATATATATGCCCATTTGTATCCTCGCTCGTAAAGAAAAAATATATAATATAAATGTCATTGTCGAAGCTTTAGTCTTATATATCTAATGGAATCAGTGATCGATACGAGCGAAAGATAGAAATGAATTAGCGAAGAATGAAATTCAATCAGAGGATCGATACCGGCCTTAATCGCTTTTAAAAATCAACATTTCTGCTAATGTATTATGTAGCAGAAAAGGAATAGGATGTATTACGCTGATTATATTAGTAATTAGATTCGGCGAATCTATACATATAGACAGAAATGAGAAAGTTACTTTAGGTGCGTTCCAATATTCACTGCCAATACTGAAAATCTATTGCGTTATGTGCACTACAAATTTTCAGCACTAATAGTAAATATTGTAGCTTTTGTAAAAGTAACTAGTTACAGTTATAATTCTTTATTTCAACATGTAACAACAGTTACTGTTACAAGTATTAATTTTAAAAAGTAACACGTTAAACTTGAGACATTTGAAAAGCACAAGCAATAGAAATAGGAAATAAGATAGATTCAATCTATCAGAAACTGTGCATCTATACACAATTTCTATACACAATTAAAATCTTTTATTTCCAATTGTTCCTATTGCTTGTGTTTCCAATTATGTCTTAGGCTTTACAATTATAATAACTTTAAAACTATAATAAAGAAACTAATGTTATTATTTTTCAGTTACTTTTCGAATAAATTTTTGTAATTTTTGCACTATTGTTTTAAATACAAAAATCTTATATTCTAAAATTGTTAAATCACTTCACTTATTATACTTAAACATTCAGTCATACGTTATATTATTTCTAAAAAATTAATATATACATACATTTTGAATCGAAATTATAAAATCAATATTAAGACACATTCATACAAAAAAACTTTTCGCTTAATATTAATATTTACAAATATTATGTGATAATTATATTTTAGCTTAAAAAAATTTTATTTCGTTTAAAAATATATTTAAATACATAGAATAAATTATATAATATATATATGTTTCTTCATATGTTTCTTTTTTTTTTGTAAAATTATATTGTTTGCTAAGATAAAAAATAATTAAAAGAATCTTTTTTGTATTCTTTCTTTTATTATAAGAAAAAGAAATAAGAAAAAATTGCTCATATATAATTATATCCGATAGAGATCCCACATTTTAAACAGTATCTTTCAAAATTTTATTTTATTTTATTTTATTTTGGAGAAAAATGTCTTAAATGCACACAAAAGTTATATAGTTTGAAGAGGACAAATAATGATAAAATTTTAATTTTCGAAAAAAAATCAATTTATTATGGTCATGTGAAAAGGTCATGACGATTTTTTAAATTATAAGAATTATATGATTTTTTTATCTATTGGGTTGTCCGAAAAGTTCATGCCGACTAACTTATATAATTTAATAAATGTATATTAAAATTTAAATTTTCTGCGTTTCAATTTTCCTTCAACATCGGAACTTTCCGGTTTTCCGAACAACTCAATGATTGCTATAATTATTTTGCATATAAAAGTATTAAAGTGGGGATATAAAAAAAATCATAATTTATAAGACTTTATAAGATTTTATAAGACTTTATAAGAGTTTATTTTTTATAAGATTTTATACTTTAGTCAGACACATTTTAAAATGAAATATAAAATATCTCGTAAAGATTATTACAATATTATTTTTCTTATATCAAATAGTTTTGAAAAAAAGAAATATATGTGAATATTTTCCGTACATATATTATTTGCTATTATTTATATTTAAATGTAATGATATACATTCTTATAAAAAATTTATTATCATCGAGTATCAGAGATAAAAGTATATTCCAAGCACACGCAATAGTTACAGACTGTTCATTGAGCACTTTATTTTCAGCCAGTATGTTGATGAGTAAATTTAAAATATAAAAAGTAACTCTATGAAAGTAATTATTAAGTTAGTTACAGTTACTAACAAAATAGCTCACTGTAACTTTACAAATAACTTAATGTTAACTGTAAATAACAAGTTAGTAGTTCCCAAACCTGCATATGTAAATTTAAAATAATGAATAATTTTTTGCTTTTATACTCCCTTCATGAGATGATAGAGATATCAATCCACTGTTTTATCATTAAGACACATTGCATTCTCTATTTAAATGGATTATTTAGATATTGAAAATGCGAACTCATAAATATGTAAACGTTTCGTGTTATCATTCGTTTAATTTTTTTCTACATGTGCTCGTTCTATTCTCTGAAGATGTCGTACTTTACGTATTTATATATATTTATATTACTAAACGATAACTCACTATGAGAAATATTCTCACATGCGCGGGATGCAAAACCGATTTTTGGAACGGTGCTAAGTATACCTGGCTGTCATCGTCTACTTGCAGCTTGTTATCGTCCATGTTGATTTCTTCAAATTTCTTTTAGGATACGTTCGCGAAGACTTTCGATGGATAATGTTCGAAACGTCGATTGGTCCGATAACATCTTTTCTCTGGTCGAAAACAACAATTTTTCATAAAGATTGATCCAATGATTATTTATCGATCTGCGTAGGGCGATGAGTAGGAAAGAATTCATTTCCCAAAAGAATTATCTCAGGAATCTGATATTTCCCTAAAGTGTCGTTTAGATATCCATTGAAGCGCTTTTAAATACTTTCAATGAACTTTCTTGATCGCATCTTATATAATTAATCGCAAGAAAAAACGAGCATCAATCAATATTGATAGCTTAGATAACGGTGACCTCGCATCGAACATTTGTTTAATTATGAATCGAGCACGAATCAACCTCGTTCAAAGAAACAGTGATTATCGTATTGTATTCGAAATTTTTTTATGGAGGTACGAGAGAAGACACTTCGAAAAAGCCTCATCCATTTAATCGTCTCGAGAATGTTTTTATGCAGCAGAACATGATGTTGGATCATCATTAAAATGCGTATTAATTCCACACTGCATCGATTTCTCTTACTTTTCACATTTGGATTAATCAACGGATAACATTAGCTAATCGCTATTCGCCTTCATTCCTTCAACTCGATCTTTTAATAACTTTGAATTTTAACAATATTTTTCCAAATTAATGTTAAAATTTCATTTACTTATTCCTTTTTAAACCGTCTCTCTGTCTGTCGCGGCAGACAATTAATTAATTTTGGTTAGTTGAAACGAAGAGAAATGAGAAATTGAACGGTGAAATTTACGCGTACATTCTTAAACTTTTCTTTTTTTTTTTTGAAGTACTTATTAGAGAACAAATTCATATGGACGAATTGTCCTCAATCGAACCACGACGCATTCTTTCGCGACGGTAGTATGAGATATACTGACTACAGAGGACAACAGGAACAATACTTATATATGTCACACATGTATCGCCCCCGATAGTATCTCTTATCTATATAGTCACACATATTCTGTGAGGGTATGTATTACCTTCGCCTTCAAAGAGGAAGATTTCACCCTTTGCGGGGGTGAAAGCGATCGAGCAGTGGAATGTCGAGGCTTTCGGAATTGCTATGGTTACCCAATGGACACAACATGTGTATAACATATGTGTATAACATGTCGCATTAAACGTATCATCAACTCCTCTTTTGAGCTTGAACTTGAATCGTTGTATCGGTTTCGTATATGGATCGCAAACAGAATAAAAACGTGCATGTCTACACGACACCCATATTCGCCGTTTTATTACAATCGAGCAAACATTAATAATCGAAGGTTACTTCTTTACATTGTTTTCTTTTTTTATTAAAAAAGATTATTTCAATCGAACGAGTTCAGCACTGATTTCTCTGAATTCGCGTTTACTTAAGCAAACATACGCTACTTTACTATCTTGATTGTTAATCCTGTATCGGTGAATTAGATGTATAATAAGATGTATAAAGATTTTATCAGATTTTTTAAAAACAATCTTGTTAAAGTTTATGATGAACTAGAATTATCTAAGATTACTTTCAAATTAAATATAGATTAAAATCAAGTTTTACAAATTGATATTATATAAAAAATATGTTTATAAATTGAGATTATCGATCAATTATTTGTGTGTATTAACAGATAACTATTCAGACAACTATTGATGTAATCAACATTTTATCATTTAATACAAAGCAGATGTTAACTATAAGGTTCATATAAATTTTATTAATGTTATTTATAAAAATATATTTGATATTTTTATTTAAACATTTTCTTTTGTTCTACTATTTTTTCTTTTTTCATTATTATTGACTAGTGTATATGTGTATCTAATTTTTATTTTCACATGTTTAAATATAGCAAAAGGCTTTTCCTGTCTATAAGTATAAAAATCAAACGATAGATAGGTTAGGTTATAGGATTGAAAATAATATAATCTATTATATTCGGAATTTTTATCGAAATATAAAAAATATAAATTTTCTTTTTTATTTTTTTTTTTCAAAAACTTTACTCGCAAGATGCACTTTCAAACAATGTAAACTTAAATGAGATTATTCAAATGTTCAAATCAATCGCGAGAATGATCGAGTTGCGTCAATAATTTATGGAGATTATTTGTAAAACGTTATATCGATCAGTTACAGTTTTGTAATTACCAATCGCGATTTTAAATTAAGTTAGGTATATCAACAATTCCAGTGGAAATATGAATTAGTGACAGAGTAAGATTTCATCTCGTACTTGACTAAAGACGTAGCATCATTCGCCATGTTTACCAAGCGTGTGGTAAGTTAACGGTTATCTGGACACTGTGCGTTTGTATACGCCTACAGAGAAGAAGTTTATGCGTGTTACGTTCCCTCGTGCTGATCGTAATCTCTCATTTCACGATAATCAAATGTTTGTTTGAATTTAAATCAGAAAGGAGGAAGGATTCCTTGTTCGAGAACGAGAGCGATAAACGCTTTGTAGGGAACAGCTAAACGCTCCGGATCGAGACTAAAGTACCGTGCTGGGTGTGTCATAATGCATAGGCGTGTTATTCTAGCCTTGATATGCGTGTTTTTGCAAACAGGTATGAATATTTGTACGAATATTGAACACAATTTCGCACGCACACCATACACATGCATCACAGAAACACGCAACCATTCCGATGATAACATCATATTCGAACTGGAAAATCTCCTTTTGTTGTTATTCAACAATACACAGTCATACAGTTTGATTTAGTCTGTACATGATAAATCATAAATTTCATGTTGTTTCAGTTGCGGCTCAACGTAGTCCGACAATATCTTACATATCGCAGGAACAAATTAAGGATATTGGAGAAACTGTAGAATTAGTGTGCTCCGTTCAGTATGCGCAGGATTATCCTGTTTTGTGGATAAAGGTTAATAAAGACTCAGCAAACGAGCAAGTCGCACTTTCTACTGGCACCGCATTGATAATCAGAGACAGTAGATTTGCTCTTAAACATGACACAGCGTCTAGCTCTTATACTTTACAAGTAAGATTTCATTTCGAAATGTTCCTAATTAAGGTATTTGTTGTTTAAAATATTATTGTTAATGTGGAATTAATATATAACTAACGTTTTAGATTAAAGATATACAAGAAACAGATGCTGGACGTTATCAATGTAGAATACAAATATCTGTAAGCAATCTTGTAAGTGCAGAAGTAGAATTATCGGTTCGTAGGCAACCGATAATTAGCGACAACTCGACCCAATCTCTGGTGGTTAGTGAAGGACAACCTGTCGTATTGGAATGCTATGCCAATGGCTTTCCACCACCAAGGATATCGTGGCGCAGAGAAAACAATGCTATTTTACCCACCGGAGGCTCGATCTATCGGTATGATAACTAAAATAAATTATTATCATTATTAAATACTTAGCAGGCAATATTTTATGTATTGCAAACATTGCAGTGGCAACACGTTAAAAATATCTGCCATACGGAAAGAGGATCGCGGAACGTATTACTGCATCGCTGAAAATGGTGTTGGACGCGGTGCTAGACGTAATATTAACGTTGAGGTTGAATTCGCGCCAGTAATCACAGCTCCTAGGCCACGACTCGGACAAGCTTTACAGTACGATATGGATTTGGAATGTCACGTAGAAGCATATCCTCCACCAGCTATCATCTGGCTCAAAGACAATGTACAGTTGTCAAATAATCAGCATTACAGCATATCACATTTTGCGACCGCGGATGAATATACTGACACAACGATTCGAGTTATTACCATAGAAAAACGGCAATATGGAGAATACATATGTCGTGCAGCCAACAAATTAGGCACTGTTGAAACGAAAGTCGAGCTTTTCGGTAAGAGAATGTAAAAAGAAATAACCTGTTGTATTTTTGTGTATTATATGTTAGCTGTAGACAATGTCTATAATTGGAACGATTTACTATCTGTATCTTGGATACAAACTTTTCATTAAAATAGTAGTTGCATGAAAATAGTAGATCATCGTGTTACCTCAACTATAATTTTCAATCTTCAACTTATATCAATGTGTATTTTTTATATTTTTGTTAGTATAAATTTCTTATTTTCCAATTTTGCATCTTTATTCCTTAGCTAGTCGATTTTTATTTTCATAGCTAGCATGTATTAGATTTGTTCCCTCTTTTGTTTCAACAGAAAGCATTATCCCTGTTTGCCCGCCAGCTTGTGGTCAAGCTCATCAGGGAACTGGCGTAGTTCCAGTTTCTTCCGGACCTTTGGTAATTTTAGTTTTGTTAATTACAATGTTAACGAGGTAAGTCATGTTTTCACGTACAATTTTCTTACAGCGCTACTATCCAGTTTTAGGATTACCAATCCTTCAAAAAAGTAAAATAACGATTTTTTTGACAATAACTCTTTTTAAATATTTGCGCACGGTATTTAGTTTTAATTTTTTATTTTTATACTTGCTTAAATATCTAAATACGTATAAATGCATACAATTAAAATCATATTATACTGAAAATAATTCCTAGATAATATAAAATATGTAATGACAGCTGTTCATAAAATAAGCGCAGCAAGAGAGAAAGGATAACAATTAAGGATATCCTCAAACCTCTGAAAAGTTTCAAGTTTTAAGGATTCGAAACTTCACGTTATTTTTATCGAAACTCTCGAAATCTTTAGGTAGAGGTATTAATTTTGAAACGCAATAGAAGCACGTTAGAGGGATACAGCATGTAGAAGAGATAATTCACATAAACGAGCAATCGGCAATCTAGTTAGTATGTAAAGAAAATCTGGTGAAGATAAAGTTGCAAATAAATAATCTACTCTTCAACCAATTCAAAGTTTTAGTTTTGGTTTTTTTACATTCAAAAATAATTATTAGCTAAAATAATTTTTATCTATAATTTTCCATTTCTGAATTGTGTTTAAATGATGTTTAATAAAAATTTAGAACCTGATTTTCTAAATCTGAATTTCTGAAAAAAATGTTACATTTTTATTTCTTAACAAAAATATTCCTTTTAATAATTGCGCATAAAAGGTTCCTGTATATTTACGCTTTTATAAAAAAAAAAATTGATCTTTAAACATAAAAATGTGTCGATCCATACTTAACAGATAAATACAATTATTTTTATTGGCAGAAACAATTTTATCAGTATTTTAATGGAAAATAAATCATTTTAACAATTTTTTTATTATCTTATAAATCTTAGGCACATTTTTTTGCACCATCTTTTTTTCTTAACATTTCAGATTTTGTAAATTTCGAGTTTCGAAAGTTTCGAAAGAATTTTGATCTTGCAAGTTTCGAGGGCATAAAAATTAGGTTTCGACTTATCCCTAGTAACATAATAAATAAATTCGATAAATTCGATACATTGATAGAAATGGAAAAGGGACAAAGGATAACCTTAATCAGGGTTGTCACAGAAAATAAATTAAAAAGTTCTCTAACTTTTCCAGATTTTCCAGATAAAAATGGGAAATTTCTATGACCAATATAAAACTTTAACTTTTATTTTAATTTTTATTAAAATATGTAAAAAATTTGAACATTTAGAATCAAGGATTATAAGAAAATTAGCTTGTATTATTAAAAACGCAAAAGAAGCTTAATAGCATAATAAAATTTTTTGGGGACAAATTCAAGCCAACAAAAAATAAATTAGTATTGAAAAAAAGAATGCAGTTATGACGAAAAAAAGCGATCAAATGAAATTACTGAATAAAATATATATTTTAATTTTTTTTTTGAAACGTTTAAAGTGTACGAGTTTTGAACATATTTGATTATAAACGTCATAATATTAAAAAAATTAAAAAAATTATTAAATAAATGAAATAAGAGTTTAAGGAATTGTGAGCAAAGTTTAAAATTTCCAGTCTCTTTTATATTTTCCTCTGATTTTTCCAGGACTGACTTTCAGACAGACTGCCGCTGATATATAAAGTGTCTTTGTGCAAAGATTTGCCCTCTTAATATTTTTATCTATTAATCTTTGATCCTTAGTAGTTGACGGTGGACTTATAAATCTTTTCGTAAAAAATATCAAATAATTAAATTTTTTTTTGTGTTTCTTTAAATTTGGATTATTTTTATTTACTTAATATTTATTCTTTTTTATATGAATTAATGTCGATTTGATTCCTTGAAATTAATTGTCTTTTAATTAACGGACGATAAATTAAATAAATTTTACAAACCCAGCCGATTGTTAACTTTGACAAGTAATTTAGTGTTGAATGGATTATAGCGTTCAGAAATCGCGCTATCAGTATTATTATGTATGTCATGCTATTTTTATTGTTCATTAGACATAAAACTAAGATAGAATAGAATGATGTAACAGCGTTGATAGCACATTCCTTGAACGCAGCCATGTCTTCGAGCTGCAAAAGGTCAAGCATAAACATTTTTTTGTATATTATTTAACGATCGTTTTTATCTTTTTTTCCGACAGTATAATAGATTATCAGCCATGTCGTTTGTATTTAAGCATTTGGTTCATGATGCAGAGTAATCAGATACTAAAAGATTGAAATTATTTTATTATCCCCTTATCTTTAAAAAATAATAGAAAATAATTGAACAGTCGGAATCTATTTTAAGTAGTTCCATAATACGTGTCCAGTACAGTCTCAGTGAGCGAATAGGAATTTGTTATTAAAAGAGATAACAAAAGCACATGTAAAATTTGAAATTTCATATAAGGTCAAGAAGAAAAAATGACTAGTAATCAATTTTGATGACTTAGCAAAAATGGTGACAACAGATTAAGGCTGGATGGTAGCGCTGTAATGATAGTTTAGACATCGTATGATTGTAAATCTTGAATTGATTTCTATATGCATATTTGTACATACACGTATGTTTGATATTTACAGAAATTTCTACGCCAAATATTAACTATCCGGGCCTTCGATGGGCAGGGGCAAGTCAATGTTGCTTCATAAAATGGTTCTATGCAACCATCAGTTCTATTGTTATTGCAATAA
>Ga0157364_1007213_pt1 | contig 11507 bp, 3 predicted proteins | sample AttsexASBM2_FD_111476 | JGI IMG/M metagenome (GOLD analysis project Ga0157364, IMG submission 111476) | Fungus gardens microbial communities from leaf cutter ant in Ribeirão Preto, State of São Paulo, Brazil - Atta sexdens ASBM2 | ecosystem: Host-associated > Fungi > Mycelium > Unclassified ...
TATATATATATATATATATATATATATATATATATATATATATATATATATAATATATGCACACACATAGATATATATCATTTTCTTGAAAGTTATAATGTTACATTTACATCATATTACATCGATAATGACATATCCGTCTTCTAGTATTAGAAGTGATTTTAGAAATATACATTGCTACGGTATGCTATGGCTTCTTTTTATTCTCTTCTAGAAACTGAAGTACTCGCTGGTATACTTTCGTTGGTTCCACTCGCGGCACCTATGGCATAGATTAGCTTGAAACATTTACTTAATAGATACAAATCTTGCTTATATCATTTTCAATTCGGATTAATTTAAAGGAGATACGATCGATAAACAAAATTAAGTACCGTTTGTAAAGAATTAGTGACGATTTATGTATATTTATTTTGTCATATATAAATTAAAGTGCAAACATTTCTTATTGGATTTGCCTACCTCATAATTTTGGGCTATGTATATTCCGGCGTATACTCCAATACTCAGACTGATCTGCAAATCATTAGAAGAAAGTTATAGATGAAATGGTCTTCAAAATCACGAGAATCATATGTTTTTACGTACCAGAAACCGAAGCATATTGAGGGTTCTCAAAACAGACTTAGTCAACCAGTGAATCTTACTTGCTGACACTCACGAAATACCGCTAAACATTCAGATAGAAGTGCACTGACGTACGCTCAAACGTCAAGCATTAAACACGCGCGAGCATGATAAGAAACAGGATGGAAAGCCGTCAGGATCACTAGTTATTTTCAGTTTGGTTAACTTTACTAAATCTAGTTATTTCTGATGCTCGTTTTAACTAGAACTGAAAGAGGGCGCAACTTTTATTTTTTAATTTTGCACGAAACATTTTTCTCATCTTATTATTCAAATATTTCATTTAACGAGATTAATAAATTAAAATATTTGCACTTATAAATAATAATTTTATATTTAAGTAACATGAAAATATAATATGCTTTCTACAATAAGCCATTATCAGTTTTAAGTCATAAAAAATTGCCAATCACAGTTAAATGTGTGAGAAGAATAATAAATTGTAATTGGTTAATTTCTTGTGACTTAAAATTTAAAGATTAGGTAAGGGCTTATTATATAGAGCCCATAAAATTAGTGTTATGACTGAGGAAATGTTGCATATAGTTACTGTTTGATTTTATTACGTACAATTTGCCTTCAAAATATATGTATAATATTATGTTGAGAGTAATAACGTAATACATCACAAAGACAGAGAAGAATCCTTAGCTAATAAATTTGTGAAGAATTTTTTTATAAAGAGATAATATTGGTATGTATAATCTACTTCTTAAAAGGAATCATTTTCTCATAAGAGATTCATTTAAATGTATGTAAGGTCAGTATCGCTTAATAAACTACAAAAGTAAGACCTTTATCATCTAAGAGATTTTTGTCGTTGAGAATGACGTATTAATGACTGACAAAAAAGAAACACAAAAATTCTAAAGTTGTATCCAAAATAGTTCTGAATCATTTATAATAAAAATTAGCGAAGATTCAAAATTTGAAGACTGAGAATTGCAAACATGTTCGTGTGCATGTGCGTGTGCGTGTGCGTGCGTGCGTGTGTGTGTGTGTGTGTGTGTGTGGGTGTGGGTGTGGGTGCGTGCGCGCGCGCGAATGGTCTAATAACCATCTTCGTCATCTTCATCCATGGCGAAGTCACTACCAACTCCGGAATCCGGCACGTAGAGAGGGCTGCAAAACAAAATGGATAAATCACATTACAAGTTGAAAGAAAGAAAAGAAAGACAAAAAATGTCTTTTTCTAGAAACTTACTTTATCGCTCTGCACGTGAAAAATACGATGCGCTTCAGCTTTTTGTTGTAGAAGAAATAATTGAAGGACCACAGACATCCGTCTTCCCCAAAAGGATCTGACGCGAAGTCTGGATTGTAACTGTAAAACATTCTTTTACATTATTTCATATTATTCTTATTTAAATAATTTTACACTTATTCCTACTTGATGCCATAGGACAATTTAATTCAGTGTTCAGAATCTGTGTGTACCTTCTACTTTTTATATTAGAGCAAAATGAACAAATCAGGTGTTTTACCTGTAAATATCACACCCGTGCAACGATATCTCTTTATCAACAGCCGCCCAAAGAGCGGAACGTAATGATCGATAATGATCGCCCGCGGTAGCGTTGAGATTACCATCCACTGCATTCATTACCCACTGTAGACTTGGTTCCTTGCTGAACTCGTGGCTCTTAGCGTCTGAGAAATCATAGTCCGGGTTAAAGGTTGAATTCAACGTGGCGATCAGATAAAATAACGTTTTTTTGCTGATCGTGTCGCACAGCGGACCCTCTTCGTCGCCGGAAACGCTACGACTGTAAGAGGAAAATATGTTGTGATATAGTATTATCAACTTGTGACTAAGACCATTCATATTTAAAACCGTTTAAATTTTAAGATGTCGTAAACCAAGACTGGTAATCCATTCTGATTTTAAATCCATTATGATATTCATATTCTATCCTAAATAATATCTTAAAATACTAATACAGTCTTCTGATTGGCTTATGACATCTTAAGACAGTCTTAGATATAAGAATCGACTATGAATACTGATCTAAGATTTATTTTAAGATCATCTTAAGTAATGTCTCATTTCTACAATAAATCATTACCTATGTCTTATTAAGCCATAAAAAAATTGATCAGTCATTCCTCTCACATTCGACTGTGATCAATTTCTCACGACTTTAAATTTAAAACTTAAATAACGATTCATTGTAGACATATTAAGATGCTAATACAAAAAGAAGAATAGTATCTCAAGACACTACTACTTAAGACGATCTTGTAATAAGAATTAATATCGACTTAAGCGTACGCATGCAAGAGATAACAAAATCTTATCCTGAAAATTAGTTGCATCAGTGCGAGATAGTTTAATGTGTTTAAATCGACTGAAATTCATACAAGTACAAATTAATAATAGGTATTTTTCGAAGGTACGAGTACCTCAAGCATCCCTGAGCTGGAGATGTTCCCAAAGATGTCTGCGGTGGTGATAAAGCTTGTAGATCGTGTGGCGTACCACCCTGCTCTGCATTGTACCGTTTGTACATTTGCTTGTCATTGGCTGTCATTTTGCAAGAATAACTTTCGATCCTGCAATGATAAAGATGCAATAATAAATAATAACAAAATAATTCAAGATAATGGATGCTTCTCACTTAGTCTGTTTCCATCAATGTAGATTAATCTCAATTCCTTCTCTTCATCTTTTTCTAATTCTTGCAACTAGAAAAATATAAAACTGTTGCATTGATAGAAATGGACATAAAATGAAGAGTAAGTTGAACCAAATTAAAGTTAATATTAAATATCTTAATATTAAATATCTATATTGATGGAAACGGACATTGGTGATACAAATCAACACAAACATTGATTCTGTCTTTCTTGACATTCAATGAGCAACAATGATAGAGCAACACTTATGTCAAATGGAAAACACTCAATAGAATGAATTTAAGCCTCCATTTGCGTTACCTCCCGATTATCTTGCTATCTCCGGTCTTGATGGACAAGGCACTGTTTATAGCTTCCAAATGGGTATTCTCCAGCAGCTTCATCCTGCTGACAACTGCGATCTTTCTAGTTACACTGTAAACTGTGGCTCCTGCCTTGGAATGCTGGAAAACTAGCGTTGTGTCAGTATCTCCCAGTCAATTGGGCTTACCCAACTTACAACGTTGACATCTCGTGATTCTTGGAGCCCTTGTCACTCGCTGTCCAGGCGATTCTAGATACGTTTTTTTGCTCAAATTCTCAAAGGCTAGGCCGTTCAGTACAAGCGAAATGTCAAAAAGCTTCTATAACTCCTTTGACTTATCGGGTTGCTGAACATCTCTTTTATGTGTATGAAAATTCCTTTCCTTTTCGAGTGGACGAGATTAATTGTCGACGTAGTGGTCTTCCCGGCTTCCTTGCTGTACTTGCACATTACAGATAGCTAGTTAAGGATTTAGGGGAAGGTGATCGAGTTCCAGAGCGGGCTTTGTTGAACGTGAGATCAAGGCCCTTCACTCCTAAAGGAGTACACAGGTGAGTCCTTAACACAGTGCGCTGCCCGCTTGATAGAAGCCGAGTGAAAGAGGGAGACAGAGAAATACACGATATACGGGAGAGAGAGAGAGAGAGAAAGAAAGAAAGAGAGAGAGCGAGAGACTGAACGATGACGCGACGCGAGACGCGACGAATCTGTCGATAAATAAAGGTGCGCTTCTCCTTCGAGATTACGAGATTGAGCTCTGGAATAAAAAAATTATCGTCTCTCCGGCGAAGGCCGCGCGAACGAACGCACACACACACGCGCACACAGGCGGAAGGACAACTTCTCGCGGTGTTCTTCGAATTGACAGGAGACGTCAGATTTCAACCTCGAGCTGCTTTCTTCTCGCTCGGAGGAAAAAGTGCGAGAGAGAGGGATATATATATATATGTATGCCGAGAAAGACACAGTGCCTCACGCGTAGCGCCCGCTACTGACGATAACAATCCATAATCACGGACATTGTCGCTTCGCTGTGGCTGATACGTATCACGATCACTATAAGGAACAATGTACGCCTCCTTCTGAGAAACTTGTCGATCTCGTTGAACGCGTCTCCTGCACAACAACCCTAACAACGCACTCGACCTTCCTCGCGCGCGAGCTCGACCAGTTTACCAACTCTAAACTCTAATTGCGACTCGGTGTCAGCCCGCGTTCACCGCACACATAGAGACGCGTCACGATGTGTATATGTATGTATACACTCGTGGATTCACGTACATACACAGACGCTCGGTGAGTGCGCGTGTTGCCCTACGTACGTGACAGAAATAGCAATAGCATCGGGAGGGAGGTGACGAAGGGAGACTGCGGGGAGACGTATCGTATCGCTCTCTCGCTCGCTCGAATGATTTCGGTCTCGCTAGTACGCCTTCGTCGCGCCAGTGAGTGGGGAAGGCACGCGTACGCGCAGCCAATCGCGTTACGTCAGCGACGCGCGCGCGTGTGCATGACGCGCTGCGGGATGGCGCGCACGCATGCATGCATGTGTGTGCAAGCCGTGACGGGAAGCGGGAGTTCGTCTCTTTTTGACCAAAACGGAACATCGACTCTTTCTCTCTCTCTCTCTCTCTCTCTCGACTGCAACTCTTGCACTCCCTGTTTGTTGAAACGAGACGATTGCATGTCGAAATGTAAACAGGGACGAAGGAAAGGGAAAAAGCCACAGAAGACGACCAAATCCACAATTCAAAACACGAAGGCTCGATTCTACTGATGTAAGATTTTAATTTCAGTTTGACTTATTGTTTATCGTCTTCTCTAATTATTTTGAAATGAAAAAAAGATAAAGAGTAAATTGAAGCGAGATTAAAATTATTTGTTCTTTTTTTTAATTTTTAGAATTATACTCATTTTTATCATTATAGATTAATCTTGGTTTAATTTACATTTTATTTTTTTCTAATTCTAGGAATTGGAAAAGGATAAAGAATAAATTAAACCGAGATTAAAATTAATCTACATTATTCTTAAAAGTGGACATTTAGTATTAAAAAAAAGATAAAGAATTGATCCGAGATTAGAATTAATTTTACATTAATGGAACCAATTAGTCGAAATCCATTTATAAATTAGTGTAGCCTATCTTCGGATTATTCATGTTAAATATAAAAATTTAATACAATTTTTCAAATTAACAAACATGTCATTACAGATTCGAGATAATATAATTAAATAATACATCAACAGAAATTGAAGATACAACATAAAGGATGTAGAAAAAGGATTAAATAATTAACAAGCATATCTTTTAATAACTCTGTGATACTATTTTAAAACATCTTTTTATATAATAAAAACATTCTATATGCATAGTGTGCATATATATGTAGCGATTTAATCATGGCGCACGCGTCGGCTCGGCTGTATTTATTTGAAGCGATCTTAACCTCGCAAAACTAGCGGAGGCTCCAGCAGGATCAGCGAAATGAGGATGGTGTGACAGCCTGTCGTAAACAGGAGCTTCAAAGTTTATTTAATCAAAATTGGTCAAAATGTCGAAACGAAACAGCGACTACGTGGTTACGGAGCATCGTGACTTGCAGGTTAGTCAACAAAGTGTCGTGTCTTCTCCTGTGAGAAGTAACAATTCTTGTTGCACCGGAGAAATGAGAATTTATTTCGTGTTTTATTTAGGCTAACACCATGGCAGTAGATGCGACCGGCAATTACGTTCTGTTGGCCGGGTAAGTAATTCTTAAAAATCAACGATTGCTTACGGCAAATATTTAGTAATATTTATTAATTTATAAATAATTAGCAGCCACACACAAGTCTTTGTAAAAGAAAGAGATTACCTGAAAAGCACTGTTGAAACTCATATGTTTCATATGTAAAAAAAATATGAATTTAGTTACTGTGCTTTAAATTTATGGCAAATATTTAGTAATTTTTATTAATTTATGAATAATTAATATTCAAGTTTTTGATAGAATAAAATTCAAAGATATTCTTGAAACTTACGTGTTTAATGTGTGAAAAATATCATTTAGTCTATTATTGTGTTTTAAATACTCTATTATTTTTTTTTATTGATACTAAATAAATGCAAAAATTCTTCTCTAGGCGCAGATATTTAGCGGTGAAACATTTGGATGAGGATGTGAATACGGTGAAGAAGTTTCAGCGACAGAGTAAATATGAGGTTGGCTCTGCCGAATGGAACCCATGCGATTTAAATTGTCACTTGTGTGCGATTTCTGTAAGATTCTATCTCCTATACACAAATATATGCAAATGTATCACCAAAAATCTTATATTATTGGAAACATAGAAACATAGAAAGAATCCAGATAGCATGGCACTTGCTTTTTATTTAATGATACAAACATCATTCTATCTTTTTTGACATTCAATAAATAACAAATGACATTCGTACCGATTTATGTTACTAAATGAAGCACTTAATGTCAATATAATTGCAGTATCAGCTTTTTTTATTATAAAACCTGTGCAACGACATGAGTATTTTTCATCAAGGACACAATGCAAATACTGACTATAATTAATACTAGCTAATTTATTATTAAAAGGCAGTATAATTAATTATTTATTTGGAGTACTAAAAGTATTGAACAACCGCTTTAAAAAGAAATAATTACTGTTTTTTAGTATTGGCATTATTAGATTTCTATAAGTGCATCAATAGGAAAATATTAAATTGGCTAATTAACAATTAGAATCTTTGTTGCTTTATACTATCTGGGAAAATATATATATTTTGTTATATCTTGTTTTGAAATAATTTTCTTTTAGAGCAACACGCGAATCGAAATATTGAACTTCAGTGGAGCAGGAGGTTACGAGTTGCAAACTACTCAGAGTCTGAAAGCCCACACACGGGTAGTTAGTGATTTGAGTTGGCATCCTAAGGAACCGGATATCATTGCTTCTTGCAGTATTGATACATTTATACATATCTGGGACATACGAGATCAGAGAAAACCATGCTTGTCTTTGTCTGCAGTTGGTAAGATGGAAGATATAATAGAAGGAAGATACTTGATTCTTTTTTGACTGAAAAAAATAACAGTTTTTATGTCTTTCCTAGCGGGATCATCCCAAGTATGTTGGAATTCACTGTCATCTCATATTTTGGCCACAGCGCATGATGGAGATGTCAAGATATGGGACCAGCGGAAGGCAACAAGTCCTGTGCAGTATATAACAGCCCACTTGACAAAAGTATGACAAGTTTATTATATTGTTTATTATTACTAATTAGTGGGTTTTGTAAAAAAGTATTCAAATCAATGTAAAATTTTAGATACATGGTTTAGATTGGTGTCCCTTTCAACAAAATCAATTGGCAACGTCGAGTCAAGACTGCACCGTTAAGATTTTCGATATTGTCAACCCGCGTAGAGCCGCGAGTATTTTAACGACAAATTCTCCTGTATGGAGAGCAAGATATACGGTAGGAATATAGATGTAGAATTTAGAAATTTTTATGTTGCAATTGTACTCCATATGATACATTATTCGTAAATCTGTTTGCAGCCCTTTGGAGAGGGTTTAGTGACGATAGTGGTACCGCAATTACGACGTGGAGAAAACAGTCTTTTACTATGGAACACGTCAAACCTCAGTGCGCCAATATATACGTTTGTGGGCCACACAGATGTTGTGCTTGAATTTCAATGGCGGCATTTAAAACTAGGTTGTTATATTGAGAACTTTTTGAAAATATATTATAGAAAGAAGAGAGTTATAGAAAGTATATCGCTATAATTCTATTCGTATCTACTTATAGAAAACAGCGAATTTGAACTTGTTACATGGTCCAAGGATCAATGTTTGAGGATATTTAAAATCAGTCCATTTATAAAAAAAGTAAGATGCGACTTATGTTTCTCACAATTTTGTGAAGTATACAAATTGCAAGCAATAAAAATGTTTCTTCAAAGGAACTACGCGGCTTATGGGTGATCTTTGTCATACATTGTTAAATATCATAATATTTATTGATATATTAAGACATGAAAATAACCGCATAACTCCTTTGAAGAGAATACGTGGAAGCTTCAGAAGTATTAAGAAATATTTCTTATTTTCAGTTATGCAGCAATGGTATAGATGATGGCCTATCAGTCTACAGTCAGTATTCCGAAGAGAATAATTTAAGTACGTAGAACACATTGTGAGATATTTGTGTGATAAAATTTTTTTTGTATATAAGAAATATTTTTGCAGGAACTCTGCAATCCGTCCAAGAACTGCAGCTGAACACTTCTCAGAGCGAGCCTGAGATAAATTACATTACGACCAAAGTGGACGAACCTGTGCCGCAATCTGAGACGATCAGCCTTCCAGACAATTCCAAAAAAGTCTCGTCTCCTACTCAGCCAAAGAGTTTGCAGCAGGAATTTTCTTTGATTAATATGAATATACCAAATATAGAGGTAATACTTTAGATACATGAAAGATGATACATGAAAGAGACCAGATGATTTGAAATAACTAACATTTGCGTTTTGTTTTAGGTAAACGCGATGGACGTAGTGGAGAGGAGTTGTACGATAACCGCGTGTACAAAGAACTACAATGTGATATTAAAAGTAAATTTCCCCGTAAATTATCCATGTAGCGCACAACCGACATTCCAGTTTTGCCCCGGCACAACGATCGACAACGCGACAATGACTAAACTGCTGAAAGTTCTCGTGCAAACTGCTCAGCATCGCGTCAAAAAGAACAGATCGTGCTTGGAACCATGCCTCCGGCAACTAAATATAACTTTAGAGCAAGTAAGCGAATCTTCTCTTCGAATTAACCCTTAACATTACATGGGAATAACTTCGAATCATTTCAATATAACGTCCCAATCGATTGCTTAGAATTTTCATAAAAATAAACATATTGTAAGAAATTATTTTTAATTAAAACGTCAAGCATTAAAAAACATAATGATACCAAACAAATGTATATATCTTTATTAATAAAAAAAAGTTATAAGCAATGGAAAAAGAAAACTAGATATGCCATATCGAAAAAGTATTTAAGGATTATTATCAGCATACGAATACAAATTTTGATTTGTATTGTGTTCAACAGATGTGCAAGAAAGACGAGGACGAGAGTGGACACTTATATCACATGCAGGATAATAGTAATTTCTTGAGCTCCCCCAATATCTGCGCGAACTATCAGGACTCCTATATACCATTTCCTAGAACATCCGGTGCTAAATTTTCTTGTGTGGGTGCGTATACGCTCTTCTTTCAACTTTGCGTTCTTCTAATCATTTTCTGAACAGGTATCCTCGTTTGTTTCGGCCGTCCTTCCTACGCGAGAAGATCAATGATGAAACCGGGAGATGCGACACCCAGAGCACTGTCCGCCTTGGACAATAGCATCGGTAACGGCGAACCTTTCATACACATGTACCGAAGTTCCTATGTGCCAACTAACGATAACATGTCTATCAGCTCATATTATTTTCAAGATCGTGTAAGAAATATTTAAATTGATATAAACAAGAATAGTAATATATGTATGTCATATATACGTTATTTATGTAACTGCAATTTATCAGCAGAAGGATCTTCGACGTGGATTGCATGGGGCGGGTAGAATGCATGATCGATTGTACTTCAAGAATTGTCATCCGATGGTTATCATATACGATGTTTCGTCATTATTCTTTGTCAATAAAGAGCTTGCCGAAAAATATACGTGAGTACGACAATTATATACGTTCTTCTTTTTAAGGCTCTTGTTTGGATTTCCAATCCACTACGAAGGATCAAGGATCCAACGATAATTTCCTCGGAGAACGGAGACCTTGCTTGTTTAAAACTTACAATTATTATAATATTATTTCAATTCAAAGTAAATATTCAAATAAGTCCCTTTCGTATAATTCGCAACGGCCTTAAGCCTTCTAACTTAATCACAGATCAGCAATAAGTTCCTTAAGTATAACACAGAGTCAGCGGGAAATCGCGTATGTGAGACGCGGATGGAATCGAACCTGGACTTGCAGATTATGAATCCGCGGATCAAGTGAGGAACCATCCGACGCCTCAATTATATATGTTGTGCAAATATTGTAATATTTTATCAATGAAAATATTTTATTTCTTTTTAGAATTAACACCGCTGATATTTCATCTATGTATCAGCACAATGCAAACGTGGCTGCTACGTTGGAAAGATCCGACTTAACTCAGACTTGGTGTTTAGCTGGTTTAATCATTTCGCCGCCACCATCTAACACTGAGCAAAATTCTTACCAATCAAGTCATTCTCCTGATATCAATGCTCCATGGCCTTTACATCCTTGGGGCCAAAACTTAATTCATTTCTTGTAAGTATTATTTTTCATTTTGTTATATTATGTATTATAACAATTACAAAACAATTATATTCGGAAAAAGAAGATATTTGATCCAAATGATATTAAATCTAATAATGGAATAATTTTTAATTAATTTAACATATTCTGTTCAATAAAGATTTAAAATTAATATTAAAATAATAAAATTAATATTAATTTTTTAAATCTGTTAAACTTTAAAAAATCAAGGATCATATTTGAAAACAAAATTTAACTTAAATCTTTCCATAGTTTGTTGATTATTTTAATTAATCGATTGTGTCATTTTTATTTTATATGTAATTTCTATTTTATTTAGAATACAACATTACGCTAAGCAGTCTGATGTTCAGATGGCCGGCATGCTGAGCTGTGCACTTAGCTATCGATCCGAGAACACGGACGCTTTGCAAACTAGACTGACCAGTAAATCCGTGAATGTCAGTGTAAGTATACAGTTTGTATGAAAGAGCAAGAGGCGCAGGTTGTATATCACTTGAAAATTTCTCTTCATGACACAACTACTTTGTCTCGCAAAGTAGAAATTATATGTACATTACA
>Ga0157364_1007214_pt1 | contig 11507 bp, 3 predicted proteins | sample AttsexASBM2_FD_111476 | JGI IMG/M metagenome (GOLD analysis project Ga0157364, IMG submission 111476) | Fungus gardens microbial communities from leaf cutter ant in Ribeirão Preto, State of São Paulo, Brazil - Atta sexdens ASBM2 | ecosystem: Host-associated > Fungi > Mycelium > Unclassified ...
ACACTGTAATATTACACATACACGTGTATATATATGTGTGTGTGTGTGTGTGTGTGTGTGTGTGTGTGTGTGTGTGTGTGTGTGTGTGTGTGTGTGTGTGTGTAGACATAATATATAAATTATATTCGTAAGTCTACTATACGCGTAAGTCTATATACACAAAATATGCACACATGCGTACATATCGACCGACATATATTTACACAAGAATTATAGGCCTCCGGCCATCTCGCAAATGATTCTAATATAATAATAAAAATGAACAGAGTGTATAATATAATATGTATAATTCTGACAATAAAATCATCAAAAGTAGAAAATATTTATAAAAATTATCAAATCTATAATCTTTAAAATTTACTGTAGACAAATGTTTAGAATAAATCTTTGGAAAAACAATTACAAAACTTTAATTAAATTTAAGCGCTAATCGAAGTTACATGTGGAAGCAAATTATTATAATTTTGCAAATTATGATTGAAATTACTTATGTAATAACACCCTATGCTGATTCGCTGAATACATCTACCTGCGCAATGTTTCGAAGATACTCGGACGCCGTGGCCGCGTAAAATCCAAACTGACACGCCGACGTTTGAATATTTAGTGAAATCTGTCGATTTCGAACTCCCTCTTTTTCATTGACTTTAGCTCGTAATTGAATCGTAACCCAAATCTTGGAATACATCAACGAAACGGTTGTTATGGCATTGCAACTCATCGAACGGGCAAGATAAGACAAATGTCTTGGACAAATGTAAAAAGAAAGCAATAGAAAGCGAAAGAGAGAGAGAGAGAGAGAGAGAGAGTGAGAGAGAGTGAGAGAACATAAGCAGAAAGAGTCGAGAGGGAGAGAAGTGATTCGATCGATCAGGTCACAACTTTGATAGGAACTGGCAGAAGATTTCGAAGACGAGGAGGCAGTGGCGGACGACGTCGGGGAAGAAAGACGAAAGAGAGATTGGAGGGGAGAGAGAAAGAGAAAACGAAAAGAAGTGGTAGCGAGGAAAAGGAGCAGTATAAGAGAGACGACGAGAGCGCTGCCTGTCGGTATTCGATGCCTATACACATTCAGCCAGGTGTAGAGAGGCATGAAGCAAGCCGTAAGTAAGCTGTAAGCCGAAGCAAAGGGGAGGAGGGTGGGCTGGCTCTGACTGGCAGGTTTCTTCATCGAAGAAGCCACCGGAAATGATGCTTCCCTTCTCGATACTGGGAATATATTGTCGATGGCCGCGCTAAGAGGCATATCCGCGTCTACGTCAATAAATGTGCCATCGACGAAAATATACTTTAAATATGAAACAGTCAGGCACAACGTGGCCCCGATCCCCATCGAGATGGCTCCCGACAGGAACACGCCTTGCACACGATATACTCCGGTCCTCGTACGCGCGCGTTCGACTTCCTCTTCTTTCCGTAAACTTTCGAACGTTGCGCAGCGATGATGCGGAAGTATGATGACGTTACACAGATACGTTCGCGGGATTACGATCGCGTCTCACTCTCGAGACGATTTCTTCAGACATGACGACCTGATCGATTCTGTGTATGGCCAAAGGCCTATCTTATTTTTCTTCAGAGATAGAGAATGTCTTTGGAAGATGAACATGGAAATAAACCGCGGTGTACATTTTAGATAGGGACATAAATTTTTTTGTAAATAGTGGTATACATTCCGCTCTAGTTTCTCCGATGTCCTATTCGTGTTTAACTCAAAATGATCGATGGCGTGGACAGGTTGATATAAACACAAGGTACACGCATATACGAGGATTAACGATGTAAACGACGAAAACACATCTGCATTAATAAACGGCGTTATTTATTGCTTTAGTTCTTGAAACCGCAAGAAATGTAAAATAATAGAGAAAATATATGCGAGAAAATATTTACGCCCCATGTTCTTATCTCAAGAGAATGAAAATTCGTTTTTAATATTCGAAATATTTCTGTTTTTGCCAAAAAAAATTAATACTAATAAGCGTCGTTCTTTTGCTAACAATTATTATTCAATTCGGTGAATTTTAAGAAAAGATTGAAACTTTCAATTTGTTAATTTTTTCTTGATATTTTTTCTTCATTTTTCTTTTTCCTGTTTTTACAATCCTAAAACTTTAATAATTATTTCAACGGCATGTATATTTGTATCATATAAGCTCTTTCTTAATCGGCATCGAAATTATCGCCGTGTAATCATTAAGGGAGAAAACGTTTCCTGTTTTCGTTTCTCGGTCTAATCATACCAAGTGAAACGCAAACGCGAAACCGCGTTGAAATCGAGGGTCTACACCCGCATGGTTTGGACAGACGGTTGGCATCGGCACTTCGTTATCAGAAACGACTGCCAATTATACTTTAACCAACTGCGAGTCCAATTTGTGAATCGACTTGTGGAGGGGCCTCAAAGTTCGGACGAAGAGGCTTACTCTCTAAGCGTGTCTACAGTACTTACGTTTGCCGCGCCATCAAATAACAAGAATGTCTTGCCTACCTCACTTTTTGAGCACCGAGTTGACGCGTAGAAAATGTTGTGCTCCACTCTTTCTCATTTTCCTCAAACAATCCATGGATGTAATAAAATTCACAATATAATTGCATTTCTTATTAAAATTATTTTTATTAAAACATGCCATAAACAAGAAATGATCGCATTATATTTTATAATAATCCATAATATTGAAATGTTTTCTTACTATGTAATACATTATGATATTTCCTTTAAATAAATTACCTAAAATAAGCTAACAATTAGGATGTTAAAAAATTTAATACGAGAAAATATACAATAATATGCTAACATAATAAAAGAGATCTGCATACAGCTATCAGTTTGATTATCTTTGGATAACATTAGAAATTATTTATTCACGCATCTTGCTATATGTATTTCTAAAAAATTTAACATATTCAGCGGAAAAGAATAATGTAACGACGATGTAACGTACAGATTTATTCGTCACTCGTATCTCGAAGTGAGGCACATAGTTAAGCACGAAATACAAATTCGCCCGATAGGTACTTGCATGTTATATGCATAAAACGTCGCAGCACACGCGTATGTACATGGACGCATGTATAGCCTACACCGTTAGAAAGAGTCCGCGTACAAAGATTGAAAATGGATTTTCGAAACGCAATTTCCCAGCGAGGAAATGAAGCGCGTGCACGGCCCGACGGCCATACGTATTTGCATTGGTCGATGTGTATATACTGAATATTAACAAAAATAATCCAATTCGCCCCTTACCGTCAATCGCGGCCACGTTGCCAACAATTGAATCGAACGATTTTATGCATAATTCGCGCGTGACTATTACGCAATTACGAGTTACAAAGAAGAACGGAAAAAAGCTCCAAATCTCCGAGACTATTGAAAATCCTTCATCCGCAATTTCATAAAACTGATTCGTTTGAAGTGTCATCTTATCCTAGATGTAATATCTCAAGCGTTATCTTGTTGCTTCGATCATCAGCTATTTGCAACTTTGAAAGAAAATTATTCTAGAAAATTCAATTTTTTTCTTTTCTACAAATACTAATTTTTTTATGTCACAGAACAAATAGAATTATTACGAACTGTTGCTTTGATAACCACTGGATCAATTACCCTGAAATTATTACTAGAGAGTCTTTCTCTCTCTCTCTCTCTCTCTCTCTCTCTCTCTCTCTCTCTCTCCTATTACTCTGTCACACACTTTTCAGCTATTGTTTGTGACGTATCATAAAGCCAACTGTAAAGCGCATACTTTGCGCACACATTGTTTTTGACTACGAACGAAACAGACTAAAACGCAGCGGCGATGCGAAGCAGCTGCCACGGGCAGACTCATTTCCAATCATTTTCAAACATATTTCATATCCAGGTCCAGAAGTCAATTAAATATCGAGTGGTTCGATTTCATGTGATGATTAATATTGTCTGATATATATAACATACGAGAGGAATGTAACGCTCGTCGAAAACGAGCGAATTACAGGGATAAAATTTGTAGAATACCATTTTTCTCGCTGAGCAATTAATTAATTGTACTTCATTTATCGAAAGTACTGAATGTAAGCATATTGAATATTCTACCAAATTTTATGTACAGTTCGAATAGATTTTACATTTATATCTGTCGTTAAATATTGTTGCTAAATATAATATACGATCCGTATATTTTAAGGCAATAGCGAATCGGCTAAACTTGAATTAATTGCATACTGCAATAAAAGAAGAAAGAAAATGTACGAGCTTTCAATGCATTAAACTCGTTTCATGAGATCCAATCGTAAATATTTATAATTATTCAAATATTTAAATATACTTCTAATCTCTATTTATTGATTAGTATTATTATATTTTGACTGCGCATAATTGTTATAAAAACACAAATTAAAATAATACTAAAAAATGCTCAAAAAATTGTTTCAAAATATTAATAGATCGCTTATGAATTTTTTTCATCTTTAAAGCTTTTAATATCTTGATCGAAATCTGATTGTAATTACATGTACATTAAATAATTAAAAGCGATTGCTAACGATGGAGTAAATAACTTCTTTGTAAAAATTAGTTGTCTCAATTATTAAATATATCAATTAATTAGTTTTATAATTTTCAATCAATTACAATAGAACAAAAAATTCCGAAATTATTAATTAATAAATATTGAATATCGAAAGGGATAAATCTCCTTAAAGAATTAAATATTGAATATCGAAAGGAATAAATCTTCTTAAGAAATTAAAATATTTTATACAGTTTACAAAAGCGTCAAAGTATATTTATAAAATATAGTATGAATAATATGTAAAATTTTATATGTGTTTGTCGCGTCATATTATTACGATCTATTTATACATATAGGCCTGACGTTTTCGCTCTTGCGAAATTAAAATAGATTGAATTACGTTTTGTTAGATGCGCGAGATTTATATATTGACAGATTAACAATAATTATTCTACGAGATTCATCAATAGATACGGTTAAATGATTATCGAATCGTTTGGAATCGCGGGCGTGATAAGCCGTTAATGGAACGCCGCGGAAAAGAGAGACCGGAAAGAGACGCGAGTCGGTAGGATTGCTTTTAAATTCGGTTATCTAGTAGTACTATATTCACTGTACCGACAATAACTTAGTTCCCTAATACTTCACAGGTCGCGGAAACTCGACGATGCGTGCGATGTGCAGCATAAAAAAAATCCCCGGGACTTTATGAAGACCTTCTATTTACGAAATATAGTACACACATATATACGGATAGAAAAAGACACTGAATAAATGAGGGATGGTAAAGGAGGATGGCAGTGAACCCGAGTCGATGGCGGGAGGGACGGCTGTGAAGCAGATTTCATCCCTCCTGGGGACACCGGGGCCGCCAACCTCCACTAGAGCCGATTAACGGGGTAATTTATCAAAAAATAAACGCATGCTTTTAAGCTGATATTTTGCGACACGTGGTGCAAGCTTGCACAAAATATCCCAGATACAATTCACCTTCGCTACTTCGGCGGCGGGATAATTATCGGACATTCCGTAGGTCGTTAACTCTTTCCTATTCTGCCTAAAATTATTGAATAATTTTTTTCTTTCCTTCTTTTCTTTCTTGATACACCACATGAGCAGAACATGCGATTATTCTGTAATTATATTAGTAAAGTAATTGAGGAGTCTACTTAGAAAAATGAGAAAATAAAAAGTATATTAATTGCGCACTTTAAATAATATTTTTTTACGCCCTCTAACTTTAATTTTGAAACTATTTTATTAAATTTGTAATTATAAAAATATCCCAAAATTTTTTTCTTTTAATATCAATTTTTAAGTCTTTAAAATTAATATTTAAGTTATTTTCATAATTAACAGGGTTTTTAAGATTTACGTAATCTTTACAAATAATCGATATATTGCACGCAAATAAAGTATATTATTTGTTATACTTTCCATTTTCTCAAGAATTGTTCTTATACATTTCGCATATAATGTATGAGTTTTAATATTTTTTTTTATACGCGAAATATTGATAAAAACCACAATGTATTGTTTTATATGAATGTATTCTCTTTGCGCAAGCGGTTTTTCAATTTAGTAAATGCTCTTAACACACCATAAAAAGAGAGAGAGAGTGTGTGTGTGTGAGAGAGAGAGAGAGAGAGAGAGAGAAGAGAGAAAAGCACGCTCGCAAACAAATATTGGTCAAAACTGATTCATAACATCAATCGATATTCGTCAAATCGGCGACCTCTGCATTTTGTTTGTTACTCTGTAATTAATTAAAAGCTATAAAAACTCATATTTTTTTATACGAAAAATCATTATCCATCTCTTTTATGTTAACATTTATTGGATTTATATTACTAAGAACATTTTAATTAAACTATTATACTGGAAAAAGTGAAAAAAGACTTAGACGTTCTTTATTATCATATTTTTCTTACTTTTAAGACATCTCTTTTAATTTCGATCTAACAACTAACATTTATAAAATGTATGAACATATCGTTATCTCAAAAATGACACAATTTAAAAGAAACGTGATTTTTAAGTTATGTTTCCTGAATGTTTCCTGAATGAGTTAAGATTCCTGTTCTGTATCTCTACTATCTCTAATTGCAGCATCAAAAATAAGAAAACAAACAATAAAAATTCTTGTATAAATTATATTTGAAATATTTTTGAATAAAACAATATTGCATTCGAATATAGAATAAACTTACAAAATACATTATAATGTCTTCTTGTTTCGAAGAGAAATTAAATCATTTATTTCCATATATTATTAATTTGACAGTTTGTCATAGCTTATTTCGGTTATGCATATTTCATTTTCAGATACGTGGTTATTTATTTATTAATTAACGAAATAAAAGGAGAGTTCTATCGATTGTCTGTTGTTTTATTGAAACATATTTCCATGCTAATATATTTTGCAAGAATTTTTATTGTGTATTTTTCTGTTTTGACTTTACAATCTGAGATAGTAGGGGTGAGTAGACAAAAGCCTTAAATATATATAAACATTATCCTTCCAATTGTGAAGTTTGCTTCATTACAAATCGTCATAAAAAGAGAATTTTAAAAAAATTATAAAATCATAACTGAAAGGGTAATTTTTAAGGATTATGAAATGACCAAAATGACATTTGAATATATTAAGAATATATCCTTTTTGCCGATATTATTTGATTAATCAATAATTTTCTTTTAAGTTTAAAGATAATTTTTCCCTTTCTTTGGGAAACTTAAGTTGTGTTAGGCTCTTAGCTAACTTATAATCTTAAGACAGTATCTTATGACTTAAGTCTTATGTCTTTAGTAACGCACAAGAATTGTCTTATGACTTATGTTTTAAAAGCACGTTGTATTTATACACCTTTAAGATATAAATCATAAGATAGTTCTTGTGCTTAAAGACACAAGACTTAAGTCATAAGACACTGTCTTAAGATTGTAAGTCAGCTTTTCTGCTACGGCCTTACTTTTGAAGCAAGAGAGCGATATGGAAATATAGTACAAAATATGTATGGATATGTATCGAAATCGTAACACGCGCAAATTATTGCTTTCCCCGACTTTTCACCATCGTAATCGCGAGTCGAATAATCTACTATGAATGTAATTAATTCAAGACAAGTGTAAGAGGGAGGTCGTCGCCGTGGCTTCAGCCCTTTAATGTCCCGTACAGGTGTTGCTGATGGCAGACTCAAGCTGCTAATGTATTGACCGTCCTCGGGTACGTTGGATCGCAAAAATTTCACGTGGCAAGAAAAAAAGCGATGGGCGTCAGTATCGAGGATACCCGCGAGGGCATTGCGCCCCCGATCGAGGCAATCGATTCTCACTCAGGCAAGATCCGAGGCTGGTGACGAGTAAAATTGCCGGAAGCGACGTCAGACAATATTTCGCTCGTTAAGGGCCGCGCGCTGCGCGCCCAGGAAAGGCGGATGGAGGAAGTGGAAGAGATATTAAAAGTAAGGCACGATGGGCGAACTTATCTCATTAGAACAGCTTGTAAAGCCAATCTCCGTGCAGCTCTCGTCCCAACGTCGGGTTACACACAACTTTCAACGGCGATTGAGAGTTCGAACTTGTCCCTTTCGTGACTGGTAGACATGCCCTTCCTCTCCCCCTCTCTTCCGTCCTCTCGTTACCCTCTATCGGGAAAATTCGAGAGTAAGAAAAAAAAGGTGTCCGATCATGGTCAATCTTTCGTTATCTCGAGTCAACTAGATAATTCGCTGTGGAACTACGCTCCGATATCTATACGGTCAAAAGCGCGGCATTAGCAGTTCGGTTATCGCAGAATAGAATTGCATTTAAAAAGGAGATATAGAAGATATTTTCCTTCTCTCTTTTCCTTCTTGTCCTGTCTCTTTCTTGAAAGAAATGACATCCATAAAAATTAATAAAAAAGAAATGAAATACTCAACAAAGTTACAAACTTTCTCAAAAGCCATTTACTTACTTATGGGATCATCAAAATGTGCATCATGCGGTGCTCGTCACGATCAACGGATAAATCGAACCGGCTCTGCAGATATTAAAGTATGCTAAAAAAATCTATATCACCACGTGTGCCCTTAATGCACTCATATGTATGTGTAGAATATTCTAATGTGATTTCTGATTCATAATGCATCTGCAAAGAACGTAGATGCGAGAGAAGAGTAACGCAATGTTGTATGTGTGTTATATATATGTACATATGTATTGTATACACACACACATATATATATATATGTGTATGTATATGTATTCTCATATACATAATACACTAATACATTCTTCTCAAAATCATATTTATAAAATTCACTTATCGAAAATTCTTCTTCACTCGTGGAAACATATACGGCAAAACTTGTACAAAATGTAAACGACAAGAATTCAATATTATGAGCTCTTAATACTTACTAATATAATGATAATAATTATTACTGAATTTGAATTTAATTAATTCAAAATTTAATTAATTAATTAATTTTTAACAAAATTTTAATTATAAATAATTACATATTAAATTACATAAATAGTTAAATATTGATATTACTCAGATATATCTATATGTTTTTCGAGAGGTTATTTATTTCAGTTGTGGAATTAATAAATTTTTCTTAGAATCATCATTAAGATTATCTTCTTTTAATAATGACTAAAAATGTTACATTATTCATAATGCTAAGTTATTAGAGTCATTTTAAACCTCAAAGAGAGATATTTGCACTGAATGCCGATAAAATGGAAAAGACCGTACAAACGATATTCGTTAAGCCTGGAGGAACGCTGTGAAAACGATATCATAGGCGCGATGCTGGCAAAACGCAATTTTGATCAGAAAGCGGATTTAAATATTTCTACGAATTTACATTCTGCTTCAAAACGCTGCATCATTGCTTGAATCGATGAGATTTACTGCTTTCTGTAAAAGGTGTGGATTGTACAAATACAAATATTTCCACATGTCCTCGTTTTTTTTTTTTATTATTTTGATCTGCTCTATTTGGACGAAATCCGGTTTAATAAGCACTCGCCGGCTCGCTCTCTCTCTCCTCTCTCTCTCTCTCTCTCTCTCTCTCTGTAGATGATTAATCTCACATGAAAGAGTGCAATGTGCGAGAGAGCTATCGTCAATTTACGTTTGTACTTGTATGCTCAATGCAATCCTTTCTCTCAAAGCACGACAGTATTCACAAGCGGTATAATTATTATTAGATAATAATAAATATTTCCTACATTGGAGATCAAAGCATTTTAAAGCTCTTTGAAGGTATAAAAATTTTATACAGCAACGTTTCTCGGTTACGTACTTGTTTCACTTATAAAATCATCTCAGTCAGGTGTAAACAAGTATACGAACATAAATTTATATTGAATTACAAAGAAGACAAAAAATTTGTCCTGATTTCTATCATTTTATGCTTCGTATATATATTTTAAAGGAAGCAATCGTTCTTAAGAAATAGAAAAATTAAATTTATGATATTATTGTATAGGCAAATTTGAGAATCCTAAGACATAATTAAGGGACGCGAGAGATAGTGCCAAAATGAAGATTAATGCAAACAAAATGGTACATTGCTAATACGTATATCGAGGTATTATGTTATAAATTAGCTATTGTATAGCGCGATTGCACGTGTGGTAGCTAACTGACGGAGGATAATTTAGCTTAGCCGCGCGTTCAGCAGAATATCCGCGAGAATCACCAGAGGCATAGCAAAATGCCCTTTCTAATTAGCATGTCGGCCCATATGGAAATTATGCCCGATTTGTCGGCGATTTGACGTGTTGCGGAAGGTTACGAGATACACATTTCGCGTCAGCACTAACCTCCTTGTTTGTATCCCTTTCAATCGAATAATTGCGTGACGGACAAAATAGACGAACACTGCTGTTTGTCTTATAGATTGATTGTTATGTATAATATACACTACGTGTATATACTAAGAAAGTGGCTATTGGACACTAAACTGTTAAAATAACAAATAAAGAATTGTGGGCATATATGTACGGTAACAAATTGCCGATTGCAGGCGCGGGCGCCGATTGTCGCGAATTTGAAAAACAATTAGTGAATTGTGGTTCGTGCCGACACTACCTCTATTTGAGCGTGCCCTCCACAAATGTTCCGCCGATCTCGTAGCGGTCATCGCACACGTATCCAAATTCATTTGCATATACGGAAAATGGTGGATAGAAACCACGAAAATTTCGTGATGCGGTTTCACGCGAATATAATGGACTTGCACCTAAAAAAAGGTACGGTGACGTAACGCTAGACGAATATTCGTTCGAGCGTATATTGGTATGTATAGAAAGGTGCCGATAGTATGTATATTTCAGCCAATAATATGAGACCGTCACAGCAGAATACATCCTACATACAGTCATTGTAATGTATAATAAAAAGATCTTTACAATACTATGTCAGAACAAATAACACGCAATCTTTTCCAAAATATCTAATGTTTCATCGAATATCTCATCACTCTATATATAGCAGTAATGCATAATTCATATTTCAATTTTGTGTAATTTTACACCTTCATATCGAGTGTGATGTGTTGCACGAGACGATTTTTGCACTCCAGAAAATATATGAATGCCAATTCCATTTGTCAATATCTCAAATTCTTTTCATAGTACACTTTTGTTCTACTAATATATCTTACTAATATATCTTTCTTTATTTTTTCCGAAAAGAATTAACATTTTTTTAATTTTATATTTGTATAAGCACTTGGATTACATAGCATATTATTTTTTGGAAAATTATTGAACATTTTTACATTTTAAAAATTTACAATTAGAAAGACGTAAATCATCAAATAGTATATAGATATATACTATATATAGTATATATAAATATATAGTATATATATATATATACATACATACATACATACATACATACATACATACATACATACATACATACATACATACATACATACATACATACATATATAAATGTACATGCAATTTTAAATGGGAACGAATAGCAGATTCAACACATACACCTTG
>Ga0157364_1007215_pt1 | contig 11506 bp, 6 predicted proteins | sample AttsexASBM2_FD_111476 | JGI IMG/M metagenome (GOLD analysis project Ga0157364, IMG submission 111476) | Fungus gardens microbial communities from leaf cutter ant in Ribeirão Preto, State of São Paulo, Brazil - Atta sexdens ASBM2 | ecosystem: Host-associated > Fungi > Mycelium > Unclassified ...
GCAAAAGGTCGTTGATGCAAACGGAGAATATTTCGCTGATTAATATTTTTTCGTTTGTTTTTGAATAAAGATTGAATTTTACAAAAAAAAGCTCAGAACTTTTTTGTACACCTAATATATATATATAATACACACACACACACACACACACACACACACACACACACACACACACACACACACACACCAGAGAGTTTGGAATCATTAAATACTATGGAAATAACGACATTCGACCGAGAGTCATATATTCCGAATCGAAAAGCCTTTTTACTTTTATATAAAATCTGGATTTTTCAAGGCTTGTAGCACGGAAACTCATAGAATTAAATTGTGCTCATTGAGACATTTGTTCAGAAAGAGGATTACAACATAAAAATTAGTCAAATACGCAGAAAGACATTTTTCCATAAGATTAGTGTGGGGTCCTTTCGATTGTATTACAAATCGACTTTTTCAGGAAGATTTCCAAATTTTTCTCAAATCATTCTATGTCTCAAAAAAGAGGAGTAATTATTACTTTGGAAGAACTCTTTTACTCTTTAATTCCGAATATCATATAAAAAATTTAACACTGATAATTGAAATACTATTACAGAGTGATTAACCTTTTATTTTTGATACAATAAACAACAAAGTCAAAAGCATTCTACAAAAGAGAAACAGTCTCGCATAATAATTCAGAGGAGAAAGATGAATTAACAACTCCATTGTGATTTACGATTCCTTTTATTACATCTTTGACAGAAAAATTCAATAAATTTAATAGGGATTGACATCAAGGTATCTTTTTTAGAGTTTTAATAAATTACAAAAATATATTAAAGTATATAAAGACCTCAACCTCATTTTTCTAGAAATGACGTAGTCTATAAAATCAGTTGTAATGATTGTGATGCAACATATATGGGACAGACAAGGCAGGCAATTAAAAACAAGGATCACTGAACATAAAAATCATATTCGTTGGAACGTCTGCTCGATCAATAATAACCGAACGTTGGTTGCAACACGAATATAACTCTGATTGGAATAACATCAAAATTTTAGACGAAAAAGTATGTTTTAATAAATTGATTTTTCAGAAATGTTAAATATCAAAAAACCTAACATCAACAAAAATAAAAAAAATCTACAAACGGATATTGATGGCCTCCACAGGGCATACATACTGATAATAAACAAAATTTGACATTGCAATACTAAGATTATTTTTAATTTATTATTATTCCTCAGTCAATTTTTGTCTATCAACAATAACATATATTGGGTTATCCGGAAAGTTCGCCGACTAACCTATATAATTTAATAAATGTATACTAAAATTTAAATTTTCTGCGTTTAAATTTTCCTTCAACATCGGCACGAACTTTCCGAATAACCCAATATATGTTATTGTTGATAGACAACCCAATATTTTTACCTCGATATTTATTTTAAATACATTTATATATATAATATTTATATAATAATTTTAATTTTATACGCTATTAATTTTATCGTGATCAATTTTTTTCTACATTGTCTGTGATATCGCTATTTTATTATAATCAACACTAACGCTTAATATATAATTTATATATATAATTTATATATAATAATAATTGATGAACATCTTCTTCTGACACATAAAACATACCTAACTATATGGCCAGTCGGTGAGTTTTTTCTATCAGAGTGACGTATTTGCTTAATTTTTATTATTATACAATCCATTTATTTTATTTCTAATTTGACTTTTTACCAGAACATCGGGAAATTTTAAACAACGTGTCGTCCAGCCGCTTGCGAGCAATTTCCGTCTCTTTGTGAAACATTTCTCTGGTCATCATTATTATGTATATAATATCATTTATCTCTTCGATTGCATTTTATCATGGTAACATCACTCGTACATATACAATTTTTCTTTCGAATATCTGAAGAAGGTTCAATCGAGAAACTGAAAAATGTAATATATATTTGATTTTTAATTAACTTCAGAGTATTATATTATATGTTTGATTTGAATTTTCGTATTTTAAAATAATTCTTTATGTTTGATTCTTATATGCCCTATATACTATTTATATTGTTTTCAAAATGAAGAGTCTTTTATTCTTGTTAAAATTTTTTGAAATATATAATTGTTGAGGTTTTAAAAACACCTCACATGAGTAATTATGTAAAAAAATTACGGCAGGAACAGTGTTAACATTTCTGTTCTTTAAATATAATTTTGCCATTATGCCAGTAACGTGGAGTGTCATTCGAGCGTTGAAAAATTTTTATATTTGAAAAAACAAGATATTAATGTATGATAGAATTGTGATCTTTCGATAATCTTTCGATAATCGTTGTTATGAAAACGAACAAAAACATAAAATATTCGCCGTCGCTATCTCTTTTTTTCATATGTCTGAGATTCATTTTGATTTTAAGAGGTATATCATACATCTAATAATTACGAAGATATCGCTATCACACATTGATCTATGAGTTTGATCTGTTTCATACAAATATAGACAGTCTCCTATCCTTTAAAGGATACAACTTGAGTCTTTAAAACCTTTTTTCTCACTTTTCTTTCGGTTTCTTCGTATCTTCTTGCTTTTAACGGGACACCGTTTTTGTCATAACCATACCTGCCAACAGAAAAACATAATTATGACGGAATAGGTTAATTTAGATCAATTTCTATGTGATTAACGTGTAAGATTAAACAGAATTCTTTACCTCCTCGCTATTGACCACTAGTCAAACCTTTTCGCCGCTCGCTCTCGATTTCTCCTGTTCCTTATTTTTATTCCATTCTTTTTCGCGCTCCTTCTCTCTCTCCGCTTTTCTCTCCCTTAGCATCTCCGACCTACGCGCTCTATGCAGACTTCCAGACGGAAAGGTCGAATCCTCGACGGCCGCAGCCGCGGCTGCCGTTGCACCTCGCTCCACTGCCGTCTGCTCAATAAATAAAAAAATAAAAACAAAATTAAATTGCGATTAGCGGTTATTTCTCTCGCACTTACGTTGCAGTATGTTTTAATCTGTTACCGTTATGTATTGTATTATACTTATTATTATGTTTCTTTTCATTACAATTTAAGGATATATTCAATTTTGCGTATTGTTCACTTGTTATTATCTTGCCTTTCATTGTAATTAAGGTTGTATTCAGTTTTGCATATTTATTTATTAGTATTGACTTTTTAACATTTATTGATTATATCTTGTTACTCTCTTTCTGATAGGTAGCAGATTTGCTGCCCAGCAAATGAGAATAGATTAAAATGGATAGAAATTTTTTTCTGTCCGAATGCGTATTTTAAATAGCGAATACTTTTTTTAGATTTAATTTGATTCAATTATATTCAATTGGATGCAATTGGATTGAAAAATTGCATTTCCTATTCAAAATTGTGAAACGAACAGTATTCACAATGTACGTGTTGTGCATAAAAAAAGCTAATATTATTTTTAGATTGAAAGGCATAGAGATATGCTCCATGCAATTTCTATAAATGAATAAAAATGCATTCAGGATTGAAAAGCATTTATTTTAACATTTGTCAATCAATCAATATTTCTGAAAATCTGAATCCATTTCAATTCATTTCAATCCATTCTTATTTGCTGGATGGTGCCTCGCCATTTGTGCATATGTATTGTATTATATTTTATTTTATATGTTTGTTTTAATTTTCTTCTCTGTAACCACAATTTTGTACATATTGCACAATAAATAAATAAATAAATTATTCCAATTTCTTAAGACGTTTTCTCAGCAGATTCGTACGATTACAAATACAAGAAAAAGATTGATTCGCATTAGAGTTAACTCTGACATATCTACACTCTTATCCACATTTACCCATTTATACAGTGTCTGATAAAAAACTATCTCGATTTGTACAACAAGATAGTGAAAACAGCATAAAATGTAAATTAAGAAAAAAAGAAAGACCACATACGTCTTAGATTCCAAGAAATTCAAGTAAGGATACTAGACCGAATGAGGGGGCATCCACTTAATGTAATCCTGGGACAGAGTTCTTGAAATCATTATAAAATTTACATAAAATCTCTATGTATAATCCGATAATTACATATGCAACCACGAAAAATCATTGTGTAAAATTAAATAAAATCGTATATTTTATCAAATGACTTCATATGTAATAAAAAAAATTATTCGTAATCAGAATGAAATCATATAAAATCAAATCACAAATATGAAATCACGTAATCTGTGGAATAATATTTCAGCTAGTGGATATCCTCTCGAGGCCGGTTCTAACTGTGGTCCTCTGAGGGGGGCACGGGGCACGGGGGAAAGACGCTGGGGTACTCGAGGGCGCAAGAGAGAGGGCAGCGCGGGGAAGGTCCCTGGCGGCATCGCTGTTTATATAAACATAGCACCCCGGTCGAAGCATTATGTAAACATAATAGTCGCGTGATGACATTCTGCTAAACGTTCCGTATTTTCTTTATCTCCACCGCCGCCCATCTTTCCCAAAAATGGGATAACTAGGGTCCATTGTTTATGTAAATATAGGACCTCAGTAAATGGATTACATGATACATGTAATGACGTTCCGTATTTTTCACCGCCGCCGCCCGCCGTCCTTCCAAAAATGCATCGGTTCAAAGGCTTGCATACACTTACTGCATATATTTACTATCTCTCTTCCCCTTATATGTCGTAATCTTTTCCGCCACGTTGTCACTCCCGTTGTATCTTCTTCTTGCACGCAAAAATATTTTATCATATGTTCTTTATTTAATGATTTAAATAGAGAGAACGTTTAATAGAGTCGTGACCGTCTGTCGCAGTGCCGTGGAATACGAAGATGCTGGCGGTGCGCGTAATATGATAATATGATAATAATGAGCGCTGCGATAATAAGAAAGGAATGAATAATGTCATCAGATATATATAGTTTAAATATGCATTTACTTTTATAGATAACGTAATTTTACAATATATAATTCTTATAAGATTTATAAGCAGAAACTTTAATTTAATTTAGTTAATTTTAAATCGAATTTTTAGCACATGCTTCCGATTAGCAATAAAATGTACATTTGATTTCAGTATTTACAATATTATCTAAAGCATAAACTATTAACTCACACTCTATATTTGATTTTTTATTAAAAATTTTGCGCAAAAAATTTACAACATCACATTTATCAATGATACTCGTACAATTTTTACCTAAAAGTATTACAAAATATTTAAATTTTTCATTGACAATATGCGCATATTGGCATAGCTCATCAGTCAGAGTATATGTTCTCGACGCAATGTTCGAGTTTGAACATGAAGAGCACGGTTGACCGACGCTTCATATACAGACACGTATATGTATCGCGCAGTGTTAATTTGATCGCACATTTATTCACATCACGCATTTTTATTATTTCTATCACAAGATCATGGACCGATGATGATGATGCTATTGATTGTATCGCTTAATATCTGTGCGTCTTTCGATGAAATCCCGCCACATTGCACGAGGCAAGATTATGTTGTTACCTTGGTTGTAGTCAATTGCAATTTCCACAAAAGATACAAGTCCCACGATGATTCCGACATTCAGGTTTGTAAGCTGGAAGAGTCAGTGTAAATCTTCATTCCAATGTATGACAGGATTTATTACAAGAAGGTGCTCTGTAGAAGAAAGTAATATAAATATATATATATATATATATCATATATATATTAGGTGTGGAAAAAAGTTCGTGGCGTTTTTCCCATTACATCTAACGGGAAAAACGCCACGAACTTTTTCCCACACTTAATAAAACAAAAAAAAGGAAAACAGATAAACAAATTGTAGAGAAAAGGCATAAAAAAATTTATAAAATAAAAACCTTACTGTTTATAAAATACTTTATCTTGAATAGGAACGTAAAATCTCATGGAATCGTTCATGCTTGGAAAGCGTTGCAGTAGCAGTCCGTCCGAACGACTGATGCACAAACATTGCCCGAGCTCTTCATCTGAGTTTCATCATCTCCATCACATTTCTTCAAGAATGCATATGGAATTGTTCAATACAAGCGAGAGATTAAAAAATGCAAGCGCCGATATACAACGATATACGACTTTGTTAGTGTAAAAGATTTTTTTAAGGATATTCGAAATGTTAATACGATATATTATGTGTAGTAAAAAGAAATCTATTATTTTTCCATTCAATTTCATGCAAAAATAATGGATTTCTTTTTACTACACCTAATATTTTGCGATGACATTATGAATGTAATTTTGATATATTGCGACATTGTTGTTAAATAATATTCACAATGATATAAAACTTAAAGATCGAGATGCATTCTAACGTTGCCAAATAGTGCGCATAATGATATATGTTCCACCCGTAGTAATTCTATACTCTCTATAGTACTCATGCTCTCTCTCCTACTCATTGTAGTCCTGTATTTATCATAGTCTTATCATAGTCTGAATTTTCTCGTTATATTATCTTCTTCTCGTTATATTATCTCTTACATTTTTTTTTCTTCTTGTTCACAATTTTATTATAATAAATATAATAATAATAAATATAATTATAATATAATAAAAATAATTATAATATAATAATATAATAATATAATTATAATATAATTATAATTTGTTTTACGATTTTTTAATGATATGACTTAGCAATGATTTTAATTTAGTAACAAATTATAATGATGTTTTTAATAACGTAATACAAATAGCTAAGCGTTCCTAATTATCAAACCATTCTAAACTATTATTAAGTAGCTATCGAAAACTTATTGTACTACGTCGTACTACTGAACAGCCATTATGTTATTAATTAATTTTAAATAATTGTAGAGAAGAAAGGTTCTTTTACTTACTCATAGTAAGGAGAAACAGGAATATGCAGGTTTCAAAGTTACGTGATAAACAGATGATGCCATAGAAGGGAACGAATAAAATATTTTAAGATTGTGGAGGAAACCCAAAAAGAAATAGAGATTGGAATTATAAATTCTTGTTATTCAATTTTTATTTAAATAAAATTATTTGATTAACTTGTTTAAGGAAATATAATGCGCCTTCTTATCACGTATATTAATTCTAAACCACTGAGGGGCAGGAAGAAAGGAAACCAAAAATAATTTTAAAAATTCAATAATGTATTTAATATTATACATTTTTTATAAAATATTAATTTATTTCTTCCTTTAAATGTAATGCAGTGTATACAATTTCATCTGAAACGAATGTTAATAATTCACACTCCATGATTGAAGTTTCATCATAATTGTTAGTATATATTCTCTCACGCGATTTTATTAAAAAGATATAGTATTTATTTTACGACTTTTATGATGCGATTTTACAATAGAATGATAGGAATACAATTTTGATAATATTTTAATGATATAAGTCGATCAGTCTTACGCACTTTCTTATTAAATAATTTAATAGCATGAAAAAGGAATGATGAAGAGATTAGGGAAAAGATAAATTTTCAAGAAATATTATATATCTTTTAATATAGATTTATTTATCTAATGTTTAATGCATGTACAATATAATTTAATATAATTAACAATATAATTTAACCATAGACTACTAATTTACATACTATAATAGAATTCTTATCATAAATTTTGTGCAAAGTGTTTGCAGCATCGCTTTTATTAGTAATACAACTGTGTCTTAAAAATGATACAAAATATTGTATTTTTCACTAACACCGTACATACATTGTCTTAATTTGTAGCACGAGTTCATGCTCGAGTTCAAATAAGAAGAATACGGTTTTTGGTTTCATGTACAAGCATTTATCATACAATGACAATTTTACGTTTTTCGTATTTTCACAAACTTTAAATTCTACATTCAGATCTTGAATCAGTGGTGATGATGATGACGAGACAGTTGACTGCATTAATCGCCCAATATCAGTATGACTCTCTATAAACGCCTTCCACGTAACATGAGGCAAAATTATGCGGTTGCCTCGATTGTCGCTGATCGCAATTTCTACATGAAACGTAGGTCCCATGACGATCCCGATGTCCAAGAACTTATACACTGTCAACATCAATGTATATCTCTTAATCAAGACATCGGATAGCGAGGTTTCGAAAATGTATGAGAAGATGTATGAGATGATGCGTTGTAGAAAATAGAAAATGTAAATAGATCTTAGAAAAATATATAACGTATGAAATGTATAATCAAAATTTTATAAAAATTAAATAAACTTACTGTCTCTCGCATGCCTCATTGGAACATAATAGTTCATAGCGTGAGACGTTTTCAAGAGTAGTATATACTCTGATACAGCAAAAGCAATCTGCTCTATGTAGTAGGAAACGTCCACAGAGTGACTGATGTAATAAGAATTATGTAAATGTATCATAAGTTTCTTTTTTTAAATAGGAATTCCTAGCACAAATTTTCAGAAGCTTCTCATTTCATTGAATCTTCAGCGTATGTAGCCAACTAACTAAATTAGTAATGTCGTCATATCTCCTAATTAGTGTTAACCATTTCACAGGATTATCGGCAGGATAGGAGGGAACGGAAGGATTCTATTATAGCACATAAGGATTCTATTATTATGTAATATAATAAAAAGCTGAATTAGGCGAAAAGCGACGATTTTGACAACAAAATTTATGTTGCGTGCCATTTCGTTATTATTTGCTTAATCATGAAAATGTGACTTGTCTCGTACTTATCAAAGTCGTAATTATTGATAAAAGCTAAAGTTATCTTGGAATTTTATATATAAAAACATATATGTTACTCATTTCAATAGCTGTCGGACCGTGTTTCTGCCCGAATAGGCTCACTTTACGTGCCTTTTACGATCATTTACTGACTATCAAGGGAAAAAAGGACAGTTTTCATCGATTTTTACAAGATTTTAAAGTGATCTCGTCATTTCATTTCATCCAGATTGTCTTTATTTAAAAGTGGCACATAACATAAATTAATGTGTCATTCCTCGCTTCTAACGTCACGATTCAATATATGGCCGCCACGACTAGTCAGGAGTCTTAAAGTAAAATCTCACACACATAAAGACGAAGTTGAAATAACTTAATGTGAAAGTTTTCAATGATAACTTGGATATGTGATTCGGCAGCCGATTCTTCAAATTGAAACAGAAAAGCAAAGCTTCCCGCATATGCTTTTTTTTTAGCAAAAAACTAGATATGATTACGAAAGAAAAAATGTATGTTGTTGTATGAAATTGCTGATGGTGCACTGGTTAATGTTGACAGATGTCAAACATATAAAAAAAGTGTGTTGTGCCCATGGTAGCTTTGTACGCTCACTAATGCCACCTATGAGCAAACAGCGGATTTAAGCTTATACATTTGGTATTAATATATGTTTAAATACATTTATGTTACAAAATTAATACATGAAAATTTTTCGATATTAACTATTTATGCACATTATCATTTCTTTAAAAAAAAGATCATCAACATTCAGAGCAATTAAGAGATTTTCATCATCAACTGGAGTGCCAAAGAATCATGCAAAAATTTAGAAATTCTGACAGAAAACTGCAGGAGAATTGACAACCTTGCAGAGAATCCGTTTTTCTTTTCGCTGAACAAACGAGAGAGCTTAAGAGAACATCCTCCTCATTGTATTTGTTTGTTTCAACCGACCGAAAATGCTTTTCGGCCGCTCGGCGTACATCAATAAGGAGCGAGGGTATTTTAGATAACATATAAGTTTTAATAAATTGGTATTAGTACCTCTTCCATTAATCCAGAATAGTATAAATCATGTGAAAACGCAATAGTTTACAAAATATTTAATTGTTTATGATTTTAATAAATCAATTAAATATTTTGATATGATTTATACTATTCTGGATATTCGGCCGCCGAGGGGCCGAAATTGTCGAGAAAGCATTTTCAATCGTTTGAAACAAGTATGAGAAGGAGTTCGCTGTCTCGTTCACTCTCGGCGCGCCGAAGGCGAGCACACATACACAGGCTTATGAACGCCTTGAATGTGTTATTACCGGTTTCGCTAGACCGCCATCTGATTCGGTGTCGTCACAGTGCCGCCGTCAACGCAGAGTTCTTGGCTGAGTAGTCAGAAGCCTTAATATAGATATCATAATTTTATGACATTGAAGTAAAATATTTCAACGTTTATGTGTGGATGAGCTTCGTTGTATGTTCCATCAGTAACACCATGAATCATACAATGTAGAAAGATTTAAATTTACGCAATCAGTAAACTTCTACTCACATATATTGTTTATATATCTGCTGTGTCTTATGCTTGATATATCATGTATTATTGCGAGTAAGCACATTTTGAAATTCAAGTTCTTTATACTACGACTGAAATGCATCAACGATGAGTAATACTGTTCATTAATTTTACACAGAGTGACGTAAACGTACAATTCTTGTTCAACATTTAAAATATAATATCCTCACAGGCATATTTTGCAATGACTGCGACGGTCACTATTGACTGAACGGTTGATTCATTTATGCGTTTTTTATTTCATTATCTTTATATATCATTTATTTTTATTTTTTCATTTCTTTACTTATTTATTTTCTCTTTCGAATGGTGTATTCAATGTGGAATTTTAATTATCTTTACAAATATGCAAGATAATTTTTAGTATAATTGCCATTAAGCCTATATTAAATTGAAATGACATATATATTGATGGTATCGAATCTTTTTCATTATCTAAGGAATCAGCGCCAACGACAATAAAGTCTGTCTGTTCCCATTCCTTTTTCAAAAATGAATTTAGGCCGTGTTTCTAATGTGGAATTTTTACGTATCTTTACAAATAATATGTTAGTTTTTCAGAGTAATGTTATAACAAATAATATGTTCGGATACAAACGTATATCACCGGTATCTAAATTATCCTAATTGCAAAGAATTCGTTCCTCGCATATTTTTAATGTTAAAAACGTTATGATATCTTTTTAAAGATATAAAAGACCAACATTATTGATCAACTGATTCCTTTTCTTAAAAATAAAAAATTTATTTCATTGAACGTTTGCACGATCTATCTTTACTGCTACGAATATCAAATTTCTGCTTAATAACGACAATCATTTATTATAAAGTTTATGCGCTTCTTCCGTGTCCAGATCCATTTTTGGAATGCGTTTCGTGAACCTTGCAGGTTCACTTCATCAGGGCAAGGAGCAGCCTGATTCTGAGCTGTTCTGAGTCATTCCCCTTTTATATTAGGTGTACAACTTTGCTTCCGCCGTTTTCCTATAGATGGCTTTAGCGTTAAGTGGTGATCGAAATAAATAGATCATAGACGTCATACAATAAACTTGGGCATCTGTCAACATAACTCCGTAGAAACATTAGTCGATTTATGTCTGCATCATAAAGTTATTCTCGATTGAAAATGTCAATTTACGAGCCAAATTCTCGTCATTTGCGGGAGGTTTTAATTTTTTGCTTCAATATAAAGAAATCTGCGGCTGAGGCTCATCGAATGCTCTCAAATACTTATGGTGAGGCCGCTATTAGTGA
>Ga0157364_1007217_pt1 | contig 11505 bp, 7 predicted proteins | sample AttsexASBM2_FD_111476 | JGI IMG/M metagenome (GOLD analysis project Ga0157364, IMG submission 111476) | Fungus gardens microbial communities from leaf cutter ant in Ribeirão Preto, State of São Paulo, Brazil - Atta sexdens ASBM2 | ecosystem: Host-associated > Fungi > Mycelium > Unclassified ...
ACCAACAAATAACAAATAGAGGGAGAATTAGTATTGAAGAAAGAAAAAGTGTATGTACCAAAGAATGAGAATATCACAAAATGAACTACTCACTTATTTGTAATATCTAAACCTTGGGTGCACTCTCAGAGGTTTAGGAGTGATTCAGACATTCAATAATGATGACAATGATGATTAGGATCAATATAGATAATAAAGAATAAATATTAATGATAATTGATGTAAATTGATGTTGTTAAGTCTGAGATCTAATCTTTAGACACAGAGGTATATATACAAAAGAGTGATGGTCTATGTGCAAGCTGTTTCCATCACATGATCAAAACTCATACCTGGTGGGAGCTGTCATCTGTCATAGCAGCTGTCAGACTAATTTTAGAAGGTAACTAATTATGTTACTACATTGATATACTTGTATCTCTACCAATACTTATTGCTTTGAGATATATTATATATCATTGGAAATGGATTGATAAGCACTTTCCAATGCAAGTTCAATTGTGCAAATCTGTTTAGCCATTCATGATATATTAGCAGACAAAGCTTTTATAGCTACTGATGGCCTAATATCTCAGTCATTTGTTGTTACTTTTATACATCCTACATATGTGTAGATAGTTCTCATTTTGAGCTTTACAGTACAACTTAGTTTGTGAAAATCAGTCCACTGGTTGTGGAGATACAAGCTGAATGAAGTTTGTAACAGAGAAGTTGAGAGTAAAAATAATCTAGTTATATTATAATATAGTAGTAGCTAGATATAGAGGAAGATAAAAGACAATAAAGTTGGTAACAAGAAATTACTAGTAGTTAGAAGTAACAAAGAATGTTAGAAAATATGTAGATAAATGTGATTTGTATTAAAAAATAAAGAATAGGATAGAGGTATTACAACTTAAATCTTTAAGTAAAGACAAAAAACAACTTTGATATTAAGTAAAACAAAAGAACTTGATAGACCTTATATACTACAGACCATAGTCTGTGTACACACTATTACTAACCTACCCTAAAGTGCTTGCTATAAGGCCAACATGTTATTGTCATACTATATAATATTATCTATTCCAAGACTTTCTAAGACTTTTCTATGTTATATGATTGTGTGACTGTGACTGTGACAACACTATAACATATGTTATGAATTTTGTGACTTGTGTGACTGTCATATGTGATGTTATGTCACACTTTCATCTAAGTCTAAAATAAAGAAAAGAAACTTAAAAAATAAAATAAAAAAAGAGAAATAGAATAAAAATCAAGTTCATCATTCATAATTCTAACAAGAGGCACAAGGAAAAATTTAATGACAAATAAGATATCTAATGGTTGACTTTATCACAAAATTGTTATTAGTAGCAGGAAAGGATATAATAGGTTGTCTAAAATAGTATATTTGTGGCAACGACAGAGAAAATATCAGTTAAAGAATTAGTGAAGTTATTCAGAGATAATATGTAAAAGTTGTATGAGTAAAAGCTGTATGGATTTCCAAAGAGCATGATTTCAGATAGGAGACCATAGTTTACAGTAAAGTTAACTAAGAAGATTTGGTATTTAGAAACATAAAGGTATTTTTTAAAAAAACTAAGAGTCAGTTTGAAATTTGAACAGATTACAAAAACTTAGAATATTTTATGAAAGCTTAGAAGTTAAATCAGAAACAGATATTGTGACAACTACTAGTCAAAACAACTAATAGACTACTAAAGCAAACTCAAGAGTAAAGTATCTTATGAGAATTATAAGAGAACTCAACAAGGAGTCTCTAATATATTCCTATGCTATATGTACTAGTAACATATGATCTGTGCTAATGATAAATAAGCTTATTCTAATGTCCATGTATCTGCTATAAATATATATATATATTATAAGATAAACATACTGTTAATATATATCTTAATGTTATTTTTTCAGCCCTTTCTCCTAGATTCTAGGCTGATGATATTATATCATGTAATATATGCTTCTTCATTGTCCATGAAATCAAAATAAAATATAAGAGTTCAAGCATACCATGACAACAGAATAGATAAGCCTTATATTTGTTGAGATCTGATTTTGACTTAAAACATATGGCTGGCAAGAGTATAGATAGAGTAGATTAGGCAGAAGAAGTAAAAAGAAATAATGAAAATCAGATGATATTGTTGGAAATTAGAGTAATAGAAAAAAAGTTGTTGTTAATTGAAGAAGCTAAAGAAGAAATTATAGAAAAAGTTAAAAAATCAGAGGTAAAAGATAATAAGGTAGTAAAGGTAATAGAAAAAATAAAGAAAATAGAAGTAAAGGTATTGAGAGATAATAAGTAGCAGATTAAAAGTTAGTATTGAAGAAAGGGAATATGTATACTTAAAGAATGAGAGTTTGAGGATGGAGATTATTTGGCTACATTATAATATGCCAATAGTAGGTCATAGAGGACAATATTGTGATTAAGACTCAAAGTGTTAAGTCAAAAAAGAAATCTTATATTAGGGTTAACACAAGAAAATTCAATAGAGTTTCAAGTATAAATATGTCTAACTTATATATACTAGACTACTGGTCCATGATACATTAATCTTAACTTACTAAGGCCATACATATTACATGCCATTGACATATAAGATAATATTATTGTTTTAGACCTTTTATATCTTTTGATAATATATAATTGTGTGACTATAACTTGTGACAGAATTATGTAACATGTGACAGATTTGTGATCCTGTGTCACATAGTGTAACAGTTTGTGACAGTTACATATGATATCACACTAAACCCTAACTCTAATTTCAAGAAATAAAAAGAAATAAAAGAGAAAATAAAATAGTAAAGAAAATAAAAAAAGTCAAGTCCATTATTTTTAACTCTGACAGACAGTATAAGACAGTAAAACTGGCCACTATGAATTATTGGTGGCCAAAAGTTATATCATAGTATACTTGAACTCTAATGTTTATTTATTTATTTTTCTTGATTTAATTTTTCTTTTAGGTAATGAAGAAGCATATGAACACAGTCATATGACATAATATCATAGGTCTGGAATATAGTAAAAAAAACTGAAACAATAATATTAAATACATAGTTATAGTATATTCACTTAGTGGTAATAGTATGGTAGACTTATGGATGACATATGTAGTTAAGGGTAGGACTTGTACTAGTAGTATATATACAGTGTAGGAATACATCAGGAACTTCTTGTTGAGTTCTTTTGTGATTATTACTCTATTTCTGAGTTTGCTTAAATAGTCTATTGACTATCTTGACTAATAGATATCACAACAAGTTGCTGAGGAAGTAAAGTGATATGTGGAAGGATATGATCAGTATCAGAGAATAAAGAATAGAGTAGAGATGCCAGCAGGAAAATTAAGACCAAACATTGTGCCAGAAAAATTATAGCAAAATATATTAGTGGATTTCATTACAAAGTTACTGGTATTAAGGGATCATGATTCAATTTTGGTAGTATGTAATATGTTTTCAAAATATCACATTTCATAGCAATGACATAAAAAATAATGGCTAAGGGTTTGGCAAGATTATTTAGGAATAACATATAGAAGTTGAAGTTGTATAAGTTGTCTGAAAGTATGATTTTGAATAGAGGTTCACAGTTTGTAGTAGAATTGATGAAAGAGTTGAATGAGATGTTAGAAATAGAAACAAAGCTATTAATATCTTTTCATCCACAAACAGATGGACAAATAGAGAGAACAAATTGAGAGTTGGAATAGTACTTAAGGATGTACATTGATCATAGACAAGAAAACTAGTCAGAATAGTTAGTAATAAGAAAAAAGAGGAAGCATATGAAAGCAAAGAAGTTTGTGAAGGAAATAAAGAAAATGTATGAGAAAGCAAAAATACTAGTGAAAAAAACACAGAAAGAGATGAAAAAATATGCAGACAGATATAAAATAAAAAAATAAAGAAGCTAACTTAAAAGTTCATGGAGCCTTATAAAATAAAATAAAATAATATCAGAGAATGCAGTAGAGTTGGAGTTGTTAGTGTTGATAAAAATTCACCCAGTAGTTAATATGAGTAAGATAGAAATATATTAAAAACAAGTAGAATGACATAAGATCTTACCTTCTCCAGTAAAGATAGACAGAGAGGAGAAGTATGAAGTTGAGAAGATATCAAATAGAAGGGATATGAGAGGGAAGCCAAAGTATTCAGTTAAATGAAAGGAATATACAGCAGAAAAAGACACTTGAGAGAAGTTAGAAAATTTAGGAAATGTAATGGACTTAGTGAAAGAACTTGAGAAGAAGATAAGGGAAAAAGAGATAAGAAGAGTATATATAAGGAAAGAAAGAAGGAGAAACTATTGAATCCAGAAACAAAGGTATTTAAAAGAAGTGAATAACCAGAGAAGTATACTGCAAAAATATTGTTTGGGTAGGACAATGGAAAGTTTGAAGATAAGTATTTGAAGAAGTTGGTGAGAAGTTGGGCAAGATGAAAAGGGAAAGAAAGGCAAGTTCTTCTAAAGGCAGAATTTTAAGAGAGAATACTTATCACAATCTTTATTCAACTTGTATCTTTACAACCAGTAAACTAATTTTTACAAAATAAGTTGCACTAGAAAGCCTCAAATAAGGGCTATTTGTATATATATAGGATGTACAAAAGTGACAACAGATTACTGAGATTTCAGATCATCAGTAATTATAAGTTTTATTGGCTATTATCTCAGGAATGACTAAATGAATTTCCATAATCAAACTTGCATTGGAAAGCACTCATCAAACATTTCCTGATGATATATTATACATCATATAGAAATCAGTATTTATAGGAATACAAGCATATCAATGTAGTGATATAATTATTTATTTTTTAAAATAAGCCTGATATCTACTATGATAGATGATAGCCCCACCAAGTACAAGTTTTGATTATATAATGAAAATAGCTTGTACACAGACCATCACTATTTTATATAAATACTTCTATGTCTAAAGATTAGATCTCAGACTTAACAACATCAATCTTTATTAATAATCATCAATTATTCTTATTGATACTACTCATCACCTATCATTTCTATCTCCTTATACTGGACCTCTGAATCACTATCAATTTATCTAATTTTAAGTGTCATAATTAGTGAGTAGCTTATTTTGTAATATACTGTCTATTGATCTCTTAAACAACTAACTACTACCCTAAAGAAATGTAAATAATTTTGTCTTAAGAAAGATACTATATACTAGATAGTGCTTTAAGAGCTACTGTCACTCTCCTATATAGACAGGTCACAAAGAAACACTGCAGTATAGAGCTACTACTCAAAAATGCTATATACTATGTTTATATAAGGTTATATATCTACAAAGGACTAGTGGGCTTTAATGTAATATAGATAACTAGACTTCTTTATCTAACTAGTACATCTCTTAAGCCTAGGGTCTAGCTATTCTTCTTGACCAAAGAACAGTATTGCTCTTAGTTGAGAATGATGAGAGAGTAAGAAAAAAAAGTGTAGAGAAGACTCTGAGTTAGATGGTCTTAAGAAGAGTATTAAGTTTTAATGTTACAATTTAAGACTTGAAGTGTTAAGTCAATAAAGAGATCTTGTATAGGGTTTACACAAGAGAACTTGATAGAGTTTCTAGCTCTTTAGCTTTCTCTACATTTTCTTACTTTGAACACTAACCAAACTATCTCTGTTATCTCCAAGCCTGTCTTTACTCTTTGTAGTCTTACTATCACTCCTAGCCATGTTTTTATCACTTAAAGCTCTATTAAGGGGTACAAGGTTTGGTAGTTCTGAGAACTTCATACTCTTGATTCTTAATACCACAATATTTGTCACATGTCTCAACTATAATATTGTCATTAATATATTATAATCTCTATTAGTAACTGAGTGTGGGGCCACTGATATTCCAGGAAGCTAAGAGTAGGATCTCCCACTTATACTACCAGAAGAAGTAGCATCAGCATTGATGCTACTTCTATCTATATTCATATTGTTGCTATCTTTTGTTAATTCTCTCTTTTGTTTTCTTGCTTGTTTTAATGGTGTGATTTGTGGAGGATTAAAGTGGAAAAGTGTTCCAAATTAACATTTATGTTTCATATGTAGGCATTCTTGTTTGAAGTACTTGCAGCATCTATTGCCATTAGCATTATTTAGCAAGAGATTTCTTATTCCTCTGAAACTACTACTGTTTCTAATACTTAAATTTCTATCTGCTTTTATGCTATTCAATGTAGTAGTAGTAGTGTCAGTGGTATCTATTCCCAAGCTATCTCTAGTTGAATCCACACTTTAACTACCATTATAGGTATCTGTGATAGTTAAAAAGACTATTATAACTTAAGATTTATAAAGTGAAGTCAGAAGAACCTTGTATTAGGGTTAACATAAGAGAACTCAATGGAGTTTCAGTTACAAAGCATCTATCTTATATACATTCAGCTAATAGTTTATACTATACTAAACCTAGCCTACTCTAAAAGACATATGTACTACATACCATTGATATGTGGTATGATATCATCATTCTAGAATCTTCTATATTCTTTTGTAACACACAATTATGTAAATGTGACTGTAACAGATGTGTGATATCATAAAATGAAAATAGAAAAGAGAAAATGAAAATAAATAGAGTCTATTATCTTCAATTCTAACAGAGATAGTATTTATTAAACTTTCTTTAAAAGCTTTCTTAACTTTGTCTTGTACTTGAGTTTTTGGAATTCTAGAAGAAGTACCAGGGGCATCATATAGGCTTGAGAATGGTGATATATTGATATTAGAGAGATCTGGACTAGATTGTCTACTTAGATTATGATTACTATATATTTTGCATAGTAAGATTTAATAAGACTGACAAGTTCTCTAGTCAGAGAGATAGTGATAGTGGACTTAGAATCTATCTTTATATATGCCAAGCTAGTGGTTTATGCTATATGAATTCTAACCTATCTTAAAGACCATTGTTATAATTTAAGACTCAAAGTATTAAGTTAAGAAAGAGATCTTGTATTAGGGTTAACACAAGAAAATTCAATAGAGTTTCAAGTATAAATGTGTCTATCTTGTATATACTAGACTACTTGTCCATGCTATACTAATCTTAGCTTACTCTAAAGGCCATGCATATTACATGTCATTGATATGTAAGATAATATCATTGTTCTGAAATCTTCTATATTCTTTTATAATATGTGATCTTGTAGCTGTGACATGTGACCAATTTGTGACACCATGTCATGTCATATGACAGTTTGTGACAGTCACATATAACATTATGCTAAATACTATCCCTAAGTCTAACAAATAAGAAGAAATGAAAAATAAAATAAAATAATAAAGAAAATACAAAAAGTCAAGTCCACCATCTTTAACTCTGACACCTAGGATTCCAGAAGCTTTTCTTATTGTTTGACTCTCTATTCTCAGTCTCCATTTTCTGTATATATAAGATTTAAGTAGAAAGAAATAAAAGAAAAGACCTTTATTTAAAGATTCCTACTTGAAAGTATTTTAAATACTATTTTTTGAGTATGTGTTGCTAATACTTTATTTATCACTTTTAGACAAGTTTTAGAGAGTTCTAGCAGTTTGAAAAAAACTAGCAAAAGTATATTACCTAAGACAGGTAATGTTACAGTAGATTCTTAAGAAGCTATTTAATCTATTTACTAGATTTTCCAAGAGAGCTTGTTATATATAGTGTAAAGAACATTCTTTTTAATAATACTATTTTATGTTTAAAAGTGTTATTTTATGGGTTTTATATATTCAATCTTTATTATATTATTTTTCCTACTTTCTTTACAAATTGCTAATACTGATAATGTTCTCTTTGAATTTCTTAGCACATAATTAGGAGCTAGTGTTACTTAGTTCTTATAGCACACTAGTAAAAATTTACTTCTACTTGACTTCTGTCACCAGTCAACTCTTAATGAAAGATATTTTCTGACTATTTAGAAACACTATTGCTTTTGAAAAAGAACAGATCCTAAAGAATCTTGTCTTGGCTATGAGTAAACTAGTCAGGAGACAACCATATATAGAGAAAACAAGTATTAAAAGAGACATAGCCTATTTGATGTTCATCTACAAAACCTATAAAAGAGAAAATGTTTGGTTAAGAGTAGTAGGATTAATTCATAAATGTGAAAAAGAAGAGTCTAGATGTTAAGAGAGGAAGTATACTTATAGAGGCAGAGTTGAATATTTCAGTTCATAAGTCTCAGAGTTAATTTACAAGATTAGTAAGGATTTTATTAGTTGAAAGTTCTGATATATACTAGTGCTTGGCTACTTCTCTCATGTAGTATCATAAGGGTCTCAAGGCTTTATCTGTATTAATAGTATTCATTAGATAGTTGTTTAAGGTAAAAATAATTTGAGAAGCAAAAAAAAAGATAAAGGTTGAAATATAAAAATTGATAATCTATAACTATTAGACCATTGATATTTAAAAATTACAGAGAGAGATATTCTGTTTTATTATTAGAGCAACTAGACAAAGTCTATAGAGTTTATACTTTAGAGAAAGGTTTCTTAGAAGTGATAATAACTTTAAATATTTCTAACAGCTCATACTAATTATGCAAAATATTAGGCAAAACAATGCTAACATAACCTTAGAATGATTGCACTAAATAGTCAGAAACTCTAATGGAATATCTCCTAGATTGGCAAGAGTTTATTGAATAATAGTAAAATGGATAGGAAAGAAATAATAGTAAAGTTTACAAATCTCCATAAGGTTGGTAGGAGTGTTCAAAACTTGTGGTATGGAAGAGGATGAGTTTATAGTTTTAGCAATGGTATTAGCGCTATTTGAAATTCAAGTTTTAATAAAGTAACAGGTTCTCTAAAAATAGGAATCCAGACAATATTTTAAACTCTTTTTCTTTATTTGGTCAATAATCTATTACATAATATTCAATTTTAGTTTATAGCAAACTATCTATAACAGATAGCCTATAATTTTTTCTTTAGAAGATAGAAATCTTCCTTATAAGTAAAAAAAGACATTATTAGAATCAATAGAAATTAAGAAAAAATTTAGATAAAGGTTGTTTGTAACTAACCTACTAATTATATATCCAAGTCTACAGACAGACTTATTATACCAAGAATACAGAGTCAAAAGAAACTAAAAGAGATAAATTAAAGAAAATAATGGAGAAGTGAGCTATTATGACTTAAGACCTTGTATAAGGACAAAAGATGACTTTTGTATTGAATAACACAAAATAACTTGATAGAGTTCCAAGTACAAACTAGTCTACTTTATATCCTATAGATCATGGTCTGTATACATACTACTACTAACCTATCCTAAAATATATATGCTTTTCATAAGGCCAATATGTTATTGCCATACTATCTATTCTAAGACTTTCTAAGATCTTTTCTGTGTTATATGATTGTGTGACTGTGACTGTGACACATGTGACAACACTGTGGCTGTTATATGTGATTTTTTAAATCAACAATTTATTATACAGAGTATGTAAACAGACTGTGGTAGCTACAATGTAACTATATATATTAAGATATAAACTACAAGAAGAGAAATAAAATAAAAATAAAAATAAAAATAAAAAGAAAACAAGAGAGTAAGAAAGTAAAAGGTAATGAAGAAACTTAGAAAGTACTAATTGTAAAATAACTATGTAATACCATCTTTAAAAGAGAAAGCACCACTGTTAAATTTAAGAAAAAGTATAAAATGTACTATCAGATCCCTTCTTAGACTCCAATATTTATTGTATATTTTACACCCATAAAGTATGTGTCTTTTTGACTTAATAGGATAAGATTCACATAGGCACTTAAATTTTTTCCTAGAGAAAAATCTAAGTCAGTATTTATCTATTAAAGCATGATTAACTATAGCTCTTGATACTTTAACACAAAGCAAATTCAAATGTCCAAATTATTTAAGCCATAGTCCACCTTTGGCTATTGATAGAGTGATAGGTTGTATGTCATTATCAAGTAGTTTAAGGAAATGCTATCCTTTGTCATCTGAAGTTAGAAAATGTATTTTCTACAAACTAAGAATGTTGTCACATTCACTTTTCTACTGAAATCTCAAGAAAATTTGCATGGGAAAATAGGAGTGAGGTCAAATTTTTTTGTTTCTTTGTTAACAGTCAAATACAAACCCTATTTACAATGGCTAGGACAATTCCAAAATTTAATAGAATTGTTGATCCCTTTCTTAAAGAATTCTCTTAGCTTGCAAGAAATGGCTGCTAAATGGATTTGATATGGATGAGCTGAAGAATTGAAGATTCTTTTAGCCACATGAATGGAGTCAGAAATGATGACAATTCTTTTGATATCTGGAAGAAGGAAAACTTGATTAATTCTACATCTTATTGTAAATAGTTTAGCTATGGTTGATGTAGTGTTTACTGTATGATGAATAGTCTTAATAACAGGGCTATTGTGAACATAGACATGGACTATTGAAGTAACAATGCTATTTTTAATACTGGTGTCTGCTACAACAACAGCTATAAAATAATTAGATGACATTTGAATAGTAGTCTTTTCAAGCTTGCACAAGTGACTTTTGATGCTGCATTTGCACTTGCTATTTAAAAAATGAAATGAAAAGCATTTGGAAAAAATGTCTATAAGTCTATTTTCTAGTGTAAATTTGGAATTGAAAGAAGAAAATGAAGAAAATTTTTCATTAAACTTATTATTGATATCCATGATTGGACCTTTGATAATTGAATGTTGTTTCAGTATGAGCCATTCCAAAGACATTTGGTAAGGAATTGCATGATTCAAAGGTTTTGCCTCAATCATAGAGTTTATAATATGATTTTCTAGCAATAAGTGTACTCTAAGGTGGAATCTGTCATTAAGCTTTTGAATATGGAGATGAATTGGAATGAGACTGGCAATAGTCTCAATACCAGCAGTTAGAGATGTACAAAACACTCCCACTATTCACAAAGTGGCTCTTCTTTACATGTTTCAGAGTAGTTTAAGTAGGTATGAGAGTGGTACTTTGTTGTAATATCACAATTAAAAGCCATAAAGTGTTATTGGTAAAATGCAATATTTGTATAAGAGCTTTTTCTGAATAAGAACAAGGCCTCTCAATGAATTACCAAGTATTTTCATACACTTGATAGTTAATATTGCTTTTTTGGTATAAAAATCAACATATTATCAGAACATCAATTTTCTGTTGAAGATGAATTCTAAATACCACCAAGTAGCCTTGGGATGAAGAATAGGGCCTCCTAACATTGTAAGGTCCAATAGAGAAGGTTCAAACAAACTGTGTGATCTGGAAAAGTGAAAAATTTCAGTCTTTCCATATTCTATGATAAGGTTGAAATTCATGAGGAGGGAAGTTATAATATGATAACTACAGAAGAAATTTGAATTTGAAATTGTTAAAGACTTGTTCTAACAAATGAAAAGTCTATTATTTACAAATGAAAGGATAAAAACAGGAATTTTTAGATTTTTAGCCAATTTTCAAAAATATGAAG
>Ga0157364_1007218_pt1 | contig 11504 bp, 2 predicted proteins | sample AttsexASBM2_FD_111476 | JGI IMG/M metagenome (GOLD analysis project Ga0157364, IMG submission 111476) | Fungus gardens microbial communities from leaf cutter ant in Ribeirão Preto, State of São Paulo, Brazil - Atta sexdens ASBM2 | ecosystem: Host-associated > Fungi > Mycelium > Unclassified ...
AATATCAAAAATTTATTTTTTTGTGAAATTAATTAATATTTTTAATGTTGAAAGATAATATTTTTGCCAAACTACTATTTCGAATTTTCGGATACCAAATTTGAATTTCAATGATCGCATAAAAACCTTTTACAACAAATCTTTAATATACTAAAATAAAATATACTAAATTTTAATGAATCATTTATGCTTGAATAATATCAACTAAATATTTACTAAATATAAAGATTTATTTGATACAAGAACCATCAATTCAACAGTTATTTCTGAATTGAATAAATATTTATTTATTGTAAGTAACTGTTTAGTTGACATTATTTAAATAAATATTTATTAAAATTTAGTACATTTTTTCTCAATGTAGATTTATCCATTTTTAAATATTAACATTACGTTGTAACGGTTGGAAAATCACTATAGTATCTAAAACAATATTTAAGGGAAGGAACATAATGAATTATAATGAAATCTTACTTTAAAGAGCTCTAAGATTTGAAAAATAACTCCGCTCACTTTTTAAAGTTTAATGCAAAATCAATTAACATTAAATAAAAAAATTCATTTTAATCTTAATTTAAATGTTTTATATGAATAAAATATCTTCAGTTTAAACATAATCGCTACGCGTACGAATATCGATGCATTATAAACGTTCCTCCGGGTATGTTCGAAGCTTCCGACAGCGTGCTTTTGTAACACACTGATTACATCCAGCTTCCGGGAGAGATTCAACAGTGCCGCATCGAAAATCCCCTAAGGAGATTCCGGACGTATCACGGCGGACACCTACTATCTAAACTTTAAGGCATGGTTGAATTTCTCAGTGGAGGCGCGGTAAACAGGCCTGTAAAACTGACGTGATCCTAAACCAACGTTGGCGCTCTCACAGCACGCTTTATGCACGCTTACGCAGTTTTCCGGTGCGGTCAAAGTGCCGGAAACGACCGCGAGTTCCATCAAACGCGCTCTCAAGTAACATCTCGTCGTGTGCATTATTCAGCGTGGATCATGACTGATACCATCTACGTGGCATTTTTAGTCGTGATTCTGCTTTCAGCTCACGGCTTGCGATGCAAGACAACCATGCTTGATCTCGAGAGTCAGTGATAACGACGTATACTGTTAAATCTATAGTGCCAAATCTAATTTGAGTCGCCACTGCTACTCAATATATCGTTATTTCATATTAAAACAATGGTTGAATTTGACACTGTATAGTATCAAATTGATATTATACACTGTAAAAAATAAAATGTTAATTTTAACATAAGACATATAGTAGACTTTCTGAGACATGCAAAAATATTAAAATTAATATTTTTGCAAATACAATCGTTAAACTAGAAATTAAATGCCTGTAACGGTCGAAGCTGGATCTTTAATGCTTAAATATTTTTATGTTAATTTTAGAGACTTATAATAAATTAGGTTAAATTTGATACTACAGATTTAATAGTATTATGCCGACAATGAATATAAAGATTCAATGTAACTTTAACGCACGCAAGCATGATTTTATTTCACTTGCTTTTCTTTTATCTCTTCGATAACATCCGTCGCACAACAAATGGCAAAATTTGGCACGAATTTCTGCATAGTCCGTTAACACAATGCACTCGCGCCTAATAGCACACGAGATCGTTGCGGAAATTAGGACTCACTTACACAACGTAGCACTAGAATTTCATATTACTGTCGCTCTTTCATATAACACAGCGTATTTAAACGAAACATTCGTTCATTATTAGACAATTACGTAAATTACGATTCTTTTATTATTTTGAACAGATAAACTAAACAAAAGTTTCGAAAAATAAAGCAGTAAGTTTATTATATTTTTAATTTAAATATGCATATATTGTGCAAGATTGTGTAGCAATGTAACTTGTCACAATAATGACTATAAATATGTAATCAATAAGATTCATAATTAATGAAAAATTATATTCTGTTTTAATTACTAATATAAACTGAAAATATTTCCATGAAAATACCATGAAAATATAATATCAGATAATAAAATAAATAATGCACTCATAATGCGAAAATATATATTTATGTATATATATTTATGATCAAATTAGAGATAAATGCAATTTTGTAATATCTAAAATTTACGCAATAAAAATTCGTATAAAGCAAAAGCATTTTCGTTGTTTAAAAACGCATCAAAATTTTAATTAAATATTTTCTCAAAAATATTGTCATAATTTACATAAACGTCGTTTAACATCACAAACAAAGAAGGAAACAATGAAAACATGGAACATTTGGGCACGAAACGAGCTAGCTTGAAATCGCGATAGAACAAAATTAAAGTCTCCTCTTGTGAATTACGAATGAGTCAGACATCTCTAGAATAAGCTTTTAGACATCGGTGATGAAAGTACGAGATAATATAATTTCTTGTCAGGAAATTATCAATGGAATAGAAAAGATCGTCGTTTTAAGAATTTCAGTCGCCATTTATTCGTTACAAATACGATGCATATAAAAAGTGTATATGCATGTATGTGAATCTGGAAATCTTTATTTTTTAATTTTAACATTTTAATCGATAAAAAGTTTTTTTTAAAGTTTTAAATAAAAACTAATTGTTTATTAAAGTACATTTCTTTTAATTCTTCAAACTGTAACAGTTTTAAATAAATTTTTGAATTTTTTACAATAGCCATTTCGCGTTTTTATTTCCCTTTTGCTCCATATATCACCATTATTAAAAATCGTCCCTATCAAACATATATCTCAAAAGTATATGTATGTTGCGTATGAATGCATATTTAGTTTGCCCTTTTGTTTACAATTCAAATCTTTACAAAATAATGACCATAAAATCAATTTATAGAATTCCAATGCGCTGGCAAACGGAAATGGCAGATTGAATTGCATTTATGCAATAGAATTGCCTAATAAATCGAGTATAATAGTGTTATTATATAATCAAACAAAACAAGAATATCGCTGAAAATCAAAACAAATTTATTTTAAGATAATAATCAATCGACAAAAGGTCATCTGAATCAATTTTGTGGAATAAAAGATTAATTTAACAAAAGAATAATTATTTCTGTGCATTTCATCATAGTAAATATTATCTATTATTGTATTATTTCTGTGCGATAATAATTAATAGATATGCAATACGTAATTGTAAACCTATAACATTTGCATAAATTTATTGATACTCAATTAAACGTATATTTTTAGAAAATTAGATTACAACAAAAGAAGCTCATAAAAAACTAAATAATTTATTGTGACACATGTAATCAAATACATTTAGTAAAAAGAGCGAAATACAACGGCTGGAAACCTTGCTGATAATAAATGAGATACCTATCCGACAGAGTCATGAGAAAAAGACAGACAAATGGATAGCTCAGTTTCGAGATGTGGTTGAGACAATGGCACATAATCAATGTAGTCCAACTAGAGCTGACTGAGCATCCAATTCTCACCTCCTATGTATATCCATTTATATGTAGGGCTTAAATTCTAGCAATGCGATCTAACAAGGACGCGTCCTCGAGAACGTAAATTGGCAAAGGGGCCGTTTCACCAACTCGACTCTTCCACTCATCGTCGTCGCAACTGCATCCAGAATTCGAATGCACTTCGAGCCTGTTCGCCCCGCCGGCGGCGACTGCAACTGACAGGTGCTCCTGTTGCAGGGACCCTTACCGTTTCCATCGGCTTAAATTCCTAAGACGCATACCAAGATCCCAGGATAGTTCGTATGTTATATGCGAAACCGACTGGACTTGGACAGAGTACTCTTGAGAGTGCGGTCTCGTAATGCGAGTTACTCCAAGTAACTTGCCGCGCATCTTGTATGGCTTTGCGTACGAATGAACCGTACATCCACACGTGAGTACGAAGTCAGTTTGATATGAAACCGTTTAGAGAAATCTCGACATTCGGGAAATCTGATTCTAAAGATTCTAAAGGAATTTTCTCATAATTCATCAAATATTTTCTATTCAAGAAATTTCTGGTTGAAAATGAACGAGACCAAGAAATTCTGATATCAATTAGAATTCTAATTATCTCAAATAGAATTATAATAAATTCAACCAAAAATTCTGATTTGTCTATTTTCAACCAGAATTATAATTAATGCACAACCGTACTCTTTTTCTAATGCACAATTTATGCAAAGTGTATTCGAGAGAAGAACAGAAACTTGAAAGACAAATTCTATAATACAATTTATCTAGTATTGTAATCTAATAATATTATTCATAGAAAAATATACTGGAATAAAAGGAAAAAGAGAAAGAAAACTTTTCCACAATTTTCTTCTCTGCTATAAAAAAGATTATAAATAAACTACGCGAAGAAAGTGTATCTATAAAAGAAAAAAAACATTTTTTTATCATTTCTAAATATTCCACATTATCTTAATATTTTTTTATGCAATCAGAGAAATTAAATTGTATAACTGAAATGTATAAGACGGATGAAAACAAAAGTACAATGTAGAGATATTTTTAGATATTTTTAGATAACACCAGACTAGAATGTCACTCAATAACTGTCGGAGACAGAGTGTTTGAATATTTGTCGTGGAAAAACAGGCAAAATATTTATTGTTGCTGACTATAGTTATTTCGGAACCACGACACTCTAACGTTTGCACAAAATAAAATCCAATAAAAATATATTTGTTTCGTCCAACAAATGGTGAAAATGATTGCAAGCACTGACCAAATCTATCTTCCAGCAATATTTTATATGAATATAATATTAAAATATTATAATATTAAAATATTAGTAGAATACGGTCATAAATAAAAAATGTTATTAAAATTGTTTCTCCCGCATTTATGGACTTTTTGTGTTCAGTATAAAATAAATTATAAATAAAAACGAGTAGTTGGTAATGTAATAGCGGCTGCACATTTACGCGATTAAGCTGCATACATTTGATGAATTATATACTTGCTCACTCGCGCAAGTGTTCTTCCGCAACGCGTGTTCAGACTTCGATTATTTGTTTCCATCTCATGCATTATTCTACGTGCACGTAAAGCGCACGCTTGGTGAAGCGAATCTCTGAACACGATAACGACCTATCTCGTTTTTTCCACCTATGCCAGTCCTCGTTTTTATCAGCGTGAATTTATATTGCCAAGAGAAAAAGCATATGTGCAGAGAAGCGGATTAATATTATTGCGACGTACGAATTATTCATCTTATCTTTCGTTTATCAATTCAAGTTAATTCAACTACACATAATTAATAATAAAATACGATATGAATCTAATGCCATATTATAATAAACATATTGTTTGTATTGATTTCTGAATTCTCAGCTAAGGCTTGTAAGTGAGAACGATACACATACTGACAACTGTAACATAATATTCGGTGTAAGTGGTGCAATATTTCGTTGGACAAAAATAACGAGTCACGTTTCATCTAACAGAAATTCGAGTCGTACCACTGAAAGCTTCGATCTACCATGGAACGCTTTATGTAGGTGGACGTCGACTTAACTAATCGCACCGATGAAAGGCTTCCCCGGCTTCACTCGTGTCTGACCCTACCAATAGTTTCCACTGCGCTAGGAACAGCATGCAATTCCCCGCGTGAGTATGTTATATTTATCAACGTTCGACCGCGGATTTATCCAAGCCACTAGGAAGTGCTGTTAAATAAGAAATTAGACGTGTGTAATTAACGCTTTTTGCGGAAATTCTCAACGTTTTATTAATACGGACGGATTTCATACGGACGGATTTTTGTCGCACATAGCAACGTCGTTGTGGAAACACTTTTGCAATTACATGGATGACAAGCTGCATAGCAAATCTAATTCAGCACGAAGTGGTGCAATATTCTACATTTATATCAATGTTGATAAGAGTGGTAATTCAATTTGCTTTCACGATAATGATCGTTTAAGTGAGGACAATTTAGTGCGACAAAAGTTATGCAATAATAGATATAACCATAAATATAATATAAATATAAATAAATATAATAAAATAACAAATAATAAATATAATAATAAGTATAACATAAATATACATATAAATCTAAATGCAATCGTTACGTAAAATATTATATAATTTGTAAAAATAGAGTATAAGTTGCCGGCTAAAATTGAATGTTCAATTTAATTATCGAAAACTTATTGAGAGTTTGCATGGATTTTATTTCCATGACTTCATTATTCCATGCTATGAATTTTTTCCTGTTCGTTCTGCGCAGCTTCCATCAAATGGATTAAATCATACATCAACGCATTTTCAGATTGATATTGAAAATGTATAACGGAATCGCATAGTAAAACTGTACGTTAAATCAGACGAGCCATATTTTTATTTAATAACGTCATTACGTTAAATTATGTGGCGTGCTACAAAATTTAACTTTTATTGCGAATAATACTGATTGTGAATTATGCAGAATTCATATGCATTAAAAATAAATGTGAAATAATATCAACATTAGAAAAAGGAGTGAGTAATAAATTACTGTAAAAGTAAAAAGATGATGAAAAATCTAATATTTCACCAGCATAATTATTAAAAAATCAAAATATTTAGAATCCTATCTTTTATGCGAGAAATAATATTAATCTAAAAAATAAAAAAATAAAAAATAGATTAATAACGATCACTCAATATTTTAATGTTAAACAGATAACTGAATTATATATTATATTTATTAGATATATTTATTAAATGATGTGTACATGCTAACAAAATGTAAGATATGATGCTCGATATCAAGTTCATATTTATTTCTAATACATATGAATCCTGCATAATTCAGTATTATCGCTGATGAAAGTTAAATTTTTAGTAATACGCTATAATTTAACGAATAATAAAACCATTAAATAAAATATAACTCATCCAAGTCAACGGGCATCTTGTTTTGCAGGTCGATTACGTTATACATTTTCAATGTCATTATATTTTTCAAGATCTCGTTGCACAAGAAATCGGATTCGAGAACTCTCAAGAATGTAAAATAAAGATCATGTAATCGAGTATGCGACTCACGTAGCATACATTGGTTAAAACATTAAGAGATCTTTTTGAAATGGCCATATCTTTTACTACCTACACGTTCAATTGTACGGGCGAGTCATATATGTGTCGTCGTCATCATCATCGTCGTCGTCACCCTTGTAATTCTAAATTTTCGAAATGGTGGCGTATATACGGCCAGACCGTCGCGCGTAGGGATCGACTCGTAGCAGAGACAAAGAAAGAAAAGAAATATCGCGCGAACACGGCGCTCTATTTTCGCGATTATACTAAGCTTGGGGATCCCAGAGTCGCCCGTATTTCTCGTGTCCCTTAAAGCCGTGCGAAAATCGAGCAAGAATAGAGTGAGCGTACGAAACGGGAACAATCCTTACATTTTCGTTTCGTAGGCGATTCGCCTGATGTGCATTCCCGAGGTTACGCAAGTGCTCGACTATCAAAGTGCGATGTTCTAACTTATTTTGTTTGAGAGTTGTCATGTGAAGTAAGGAAGATTTGACGATTCCTCCCTCCTACGCTTTACGGTTCATTTCCAATCGATACATTGATGTCGAAGCCACGTCCAGCTGTCGTAACTGGGACAGCTGACATATATCTGTCTAACTTTGAAATTTTCTTATTTATTTTTTCTATTTTTTTCTCGGAAACATGTTATAATATAAGTTACAATTATTCTAAGTCAATTTGAGATCACTGGACGTTTATATTTAATTCTAATTAAAATTTCAACTGAATTTTTTTGTTAAAATTTTAACAGAGTTAGAACTCTTTTTGTTTATTTTATTTTATATATATTTTATCTCAATTGATAACAGATTTTTTCTATTTAGTAACGGATAGTAAATCTATTGGTAACAGATTTTTTTCTATTTAAATAGTTTTATTATATTTCACCCAATACATCTGTTTCGCGAAATTTATTTCCATTTATTCCCATTTCCAGAATAATAAAAAATATTTTCAATTCTCTCTTGCAAATAGTCAAGGAAGAGAAAATATTTGATCGTTATAAATATTTTCGTACAGTTTTATATAAATCAATGTTTTAAAATGTATAAAAAGTATCGCAAATAAATAAAATTCATGAAATAATTAATTTCTAAGATACATACTTTTACGCAATTAAATGCAAATTCAATTCCTTGAAGTAGTAAAATATTCAGCCAATTCACTTAGTTATTTGAAACATACGTATATAATATATTTGTATGCATCACTCATTTTGTTTCTGAATATACGTTGATGGAAAAATTTTACAATATTTCATAAATCAATTTTTTAATCATTTTACGGAACTTAAATTCGCTCATAAAGCTGCAAACACAATTCTAGTTATTCTTTTATTTCATTGTAAAAAATAACGATATCTGTATAACTTTCATTGTATTAATGTTAATATTAACAACAAATGATGTGAATTTAATATTTTTTGTGTTTCAACATCAACATCATCATAATGTGAGTTTTAAATCCACATCATGTTGGTGTTAATATTAAATTTAGCATTTTCTCTCTCCACCTAGTGAATACAACTCTTTACTGATAACTCTGATTAAAACTAGATTTATAAATATATCGATAAGGTATTAATCTTACCGATAATAAATATTATGGTAAGTCATTTCTTGTTAAGAAAGCAATACCTTGCCAAGTACATATTCTGTTAACGATAATCGCTATCTATAATTTCAATGATTAGCAAAATCGCACAGACGTAATCATTTAAATTACCTAATTTCCTAATTTATTAAAGCTGTTGGCGCTTAAGCGCCTTAGAGCTTTACAATCCTAAAAGCTCAGATAAACGTGCTATTGCGTAGAATATATATATGTGTAACTTATTCGTATACTCATACAAGCAAATAATTAAGCTAATGTATAAAAGCAGTTTCTGATGATAGACTGTTTGATCAAAAGCGGGAATCCTCATCACGAAACGAAATTTCAGCAATGAAACTCACGATACGGTAATGCGCGGAGTGGAAAATCGAACCGAGCAACTTTAACGGAGAAATGCTACTCATTACGCGACTCTCTACATCATTACACAAATTGGTATACATGCTATAATGATGCATAATTGCCTGAGTTCGATAATGTGTTATGTTATATCAAATGTTATTATCAGACCCTATTGCTAGTCATATCACACAATTGCTATATTTAAGCATAACATAAATTATTATTAAATAATAACCGATCTCTTTGTTTTACATCAGCGAAAATATTTCTTTATCGTTTTGTTCTACGTATACACATTTTCTATAAATGTTATTTTAATTATTAATAGTTCTCTTTTATTAGATAACATGAATTCTTGAATTTTCTTCAAATCCTTAAGATTTCACTGTACTAAGTCATTTATTAACAAACTATGATTCATTTAAATTATATGCATCATTTTCTCCTCGTTTCTTATTCTTAGCAAATATTCTAGATCTTCTCAATGTGTTATTTGAGTCTGCTCATTAGTTTAAAAATAAAAAATAACTTTAGGATCTTTCCAAGCTCTATAATTAGTACCCTCTTATTTTCTCGATTTTATCCTTGATGACAACTTGTAGACAAAAACAAAGTGAAAGCATTCAAAGGAACGGAAAATTGTAAGGAGTCATCTAAAAGAGAGAGAGAGAGAGAGAGAGAGAGAGAGAGAGAGAGAGAGAGAGTACGGAATCAAATGCGTAAGAAACTTTTCTTGAAACAAGTTTACAAAATTTAGAGAAATTTTGATTATACATTCATCGATTCATTCGTATTAAATTACTTTTCGTAATTGCATATTCGTAATTAAATTGCATAGAAATATTATGTATCAATTACGTGTTGTGTAGCAATCATATAATTCAAGGGAAGATTCGAGGTAAGATGCCAAGGAAGAAGACGCCACTTTGTTTATAATTTTTTTATAAAACATGCGTTGGCCATACTGACTGTGCAAAAGCGTGATAAGACAGTTGCGCAGTTATCAGCAGAAATGAATATGTTCATGCCAAAATCGATTGGTAAAGGTTATACGAAATACGAAAAAGTCGTATTTCGAGCACAGTTTTCAAGAATTTTCTGGGAATCTTAGTTTCTTTTATATTAATAATATAAATTCCTATGGTTTTTTTAAACTTTAAGTTTATCAAGTTTTTCTCTCTATTTTCGTTCTGTATGATTCTTAGAAATTTTTAGAACTATAAGCTTTTGCAACATTATACTCTCGAAATTCAAAAGTTTTCGAGTTCGCGGGTTCTTGCTGGTTGAACTTTTGCAATAATCCTACGCCAAAGGTGGAAGGCGCGTTGAAAATACGTGCCCCTTTACCACGTGCCACGTGTCAGATATGAGAGGCACGCGCATGGAGCGCGAAAGAGATTCCTCAAACGCAAAGGATCCGAACCGTGGCAAGAGAAGGTAAACGGAAATTTGAGTTTCTTGGCGTCACGGATGCGGAAGGAAGGAAGGATCGAGGAAATCCGACAGGGAACGCAGGTATGAATTCCAAAAGAGCACGAAGGCCAGAACGATGAAAACCGATAAAATGGTATTTTATATACCTAGCTGTGCGGCGCCGCCTTTGTCTTATTCCATATTTGCATCTCGCCGCTATGCGTATCGTATTCATGGATGTACCTCTTTGCCTCTTTGCCTATCGTTACCCGATAACGCTTCATGACCCGACAGTCGATCCATATCATAATGCACAAACAGCCAAAGGTTCTGATAAAAATGCTTTTTTTGCCAATAGCAAAAAAAAAACGCGTGTTGTCTTATATTAATCAGATATGTATATACAATGTACCATAATTCATTATATAAGCTATTGCTGTTGATTTTATATATGTTATAGCATATAGCTCGCATTATATCATATATTGAACGTAAAAAAATTTATGTCATCCTATTGAAAAAAACGAGGAGAATTCATCCGGAAGTTCTGACAACGGTATTCCATTTGTCTTATAAATAGCCTCAACGAACTTCAAGAAATCAAAAAAAACTATTTGCTAACACTTCTTGAGAATAGCATATATATTATAACATGTCGATTACCTATCTTGTATTTTATAGCTTGAAGTTATTTTTCGCCTTTCTTTTAATAAAAATATATTATTGAAATAAAAAGAAAACATAATATGCTTATCTTAGCACACGTATAGAACACAACTGATTTGCATGTATTGAAAGATTAAAAAAGTAATAATAACAGTAGCTGCAGTTGTGTATAGAAAATTTCTTGAACATTAATTTCCGATTATCGATGAATACTTTTTTCATTTCTTTTTTTATCGACTCTTTTATAACGTTACGCTGCGCGAAAAAGGAAAGAAAGAGTTCATTGACCTCATCGATTAATGGATGTAGCATATTTAAAAATATCATACAGAAGACGTATAAAAATTTTATGTATTTAGTTAAATAGAATAATAAAATATTTATATTTATTAAATATGTAGAACATACAATTACATAAATATAACACTGAAAAATTTAATCGAGACTTTATTTTAAAAA
>Ga0157364_1007219_pt1 | contig 11502 bp, 2 predicted proteins | sample AttsexASBM2_FD_111476 | JGI IMG/M metagenome (GOLD analysis project Ga0157364, IMG submission 111476) | Fungus gardens microbial communities from leaf cutter ant in Ribeirão Preto, State of São Paulo, Brazil - Atta sexdens ASBM2 | ecosystem: Host-associated > Fungi > Mycelium > Unclassified ...
GTAATACAAATCTGAGGCATCGGAGTGCTCTTACATTATAGCATATGTCACGTGCACTGTAGAAAAAGAGCATTCCGACGCAATCCTCAGATTTGTATTGTCGAATGTAGCTAATGTAGAGCTTTAGAGTCTGAGCATAAGAATTGTCGTAACACTTACTTAGGTTGTGGTCAAAGTCTCGCTACAAATGTTTTGAAGCATTTGATGAATCAATTAGAAGAAAGAATTTTACAAATTGACTAATAAAAAATGCTTCAAAACGTTTGCAGTATCGCGTTGACGAAGGCCGGGTTCATTCCTTGACGGAAAAGCGGAAAGAGGAAAAGCGGAAGCCAATCAGAACTCGCAATAGTAATAGGCGGTATATTTCGCTTGTCTGCTTTTGTCTTTTCGCTAGTTTTGATTGGCTTCCGCTTTTCCGCTTTCCGCGTTTCCGTCAAGGTGTGAACTCGATCTTAGAGACTTAAGTTGTAGATGTAAGTAAAGAATAAGCTTTGACAAATGATGTACGATTTATTGCCATTTCTTGGAAATAGGGTAATAAGTTGTACGTTATACATGAAAACTTGTGCGTTACTTACATCATAATTTAAGTCTAAGTGTTACGATAATTCTTGTGCTCAGACCCTTACACTGAACGCAATTTATATCAATCTTTTGGAGCTTCGCACAATAAAAGGAACATGGAACAGAGAATAGAGAATAAGAATTTCAACCTATCAAAAACTGTGTATTTCACAATATATGATTTCTGATAAGTTGAAATTCTTTAAGGTGCAGTCATAATAGAAGGAATAAAAAATTAGGAATAAAGAATAAGGAATAAAGATTTCAATCTATCAGAAATCGATATATCCGATTTCTGATAGGTTGAAATTGTGTTATTCCTATCGCTATCGTTATTCCCTTGCATTGTGTCTTGGGCTTTATTCTCCATTTTTTTGTTCTTTTTATTGTGCAGAACCCCTTTCCATCATAGGGATTTTACGTGTAATTGCACCCTAACGCCTTGACTCATCCAACAATTAAAAACTGTTGCCCTGTGATATGGCTGTGTGTGTGTAAGACATTTGGTGCCGTTTGTGTAATAAGAAATGACAAGATGAGTATCGTGGACGAAACATCAAATGAGCCAATACTGTACGAACTATTGGAATATTTTGTTCGTAAGCAGGAACCGGAATTGATAGTAAGTCGAAATTAATAATAGATGTCAAATTATGTAAGTTTTCACTAATAGTGATTCTACAATGAATCGGTAGTATGTAATTTTATGTTGATTAATGAGTATCAGTAGTCGGTAATGCTAAATTTTATTGGTGAATCATTAAAGTTGACCAACAGCATTATCTTAAAACTGACCAAATTGGACTTTATTTCTTTCCATTAATCGAGCTAAACGACTCCCCATACGATTAACAACTTATAGATGCGAAAATCATAGTCATCTATTTAGGTTAAGACTTAAGATTTCTGATTATTGACTCGATTTTAGAATCAGTTTTAATAGGCTTTCTGCAATAAGGCTACGTTCGGGTGATGTTTCCGAACGCAGCCTTAGTCATCAGTCTAAGTGCATAATCTTACTTTAAGAGGCCATAAACTCTAAGTTGTAAGTGACAATATATCAATTATAACTTATGTTTTTAAATTATAAGAATCAGATTTCTTCAATTTAAGGGGATTCTAAAGATAATTAGTCATATTGTAAATAACACACACAGACGATTTATATATCACTGACATATGATTACATCAATATCTCACTTATACATGCCACACATACATATAAATTTTAAGAAATTAATATATTGTGAGTTCAAAAATTTATAAAACAAAATAATTAAAAAAAGTACTATATGCCATGTAGAATTGTCATGCTATAAATTAACATTACAATTAACATTATATATATTCTTCACATTTACATCAAAATTACAAACATTTCGACTCAAATCGAGTTATCTTTAGTGTATATACTTCGTATTGATCAATACATGATAAATCTCTTTTAGTGGCTCATATGAAGCTATGTATTCATTTTACTGTATTTTCTCCTCAACATAGCTTTTTAATGTTTATTATAAAATTGATATTGTAATAATATACAAATTTTTAAGCTATTATTATATATATAATATAATAATTCTTAAAATAAATTATATAATATTAATAGTAATTAAAAGCATATCTAAGGAAGAAACAAGCAAATTGCTATCGTTAACAAAGAAATAAATTATAAATAGATAGTTCTACAGATACATTTCAAATGAAAATGACTGCTGTAAATGTAAATCTACAAGGAGAAACAATAAAGAAAGGATTAGTTTTTGATGAAAAGAAGAAAAAAAGAAAATGAAAGGAAGGACTGAGATCTGGAAGAGGATAACAAGTTAAGGATTGATAGATATGAATCTGAGAGTAATTTGGTATCACTTTATTTAAGTCATATTGTTAATGTTTTATGTGGATCATCTCTGGAACTGATTTTTTTATATATGATGTCTCATTATCCAAGATTTTAACGTCATTCTAGTTAAATTCATAGTTGTAATCTCTCTGTTAGAAACAACTGAAGAAGATCTATTTTTTTTATTGATATCTGAAATGTGTTCTTTTACCTTACATATTTTATCTCTAGTACCCTGTCTTTTAGTTGGTCAATATAAAATGCATCGCAATTGTAGCAAGTTATCTCATAAACCGTGTCACAGTGCATCTTTGGATCTAATTCATCCTTGTTTCATGAATCTTTTTAAGGTATTAGGAATGCTATTTTTTTTACTTGATTTTTGTGATATTAGTACAAAGTTTTCGAAGATAATCTTAACATAAGGTACTGTGAAAAATTTATTTTTAATATTTATTGAAGAATTAATATGTTCGTATAAATCTGGTTTATAAGATGAATATTTTAATCTCGTACAGATATTAGAAAAAATGAAAAGAGGAGCATAATTATTTTCTAATAAAATTTTAATGGCTTCTAAATTTTTTTTATGGTAATGTGGATGGGATATATAAATTTGTTGGATATAAATTTTAGAATATAAATTTTTGTATAACAATTACGTTTTAATTAGACATCCAATTAAAAAAATTTCACACTATTTCTTCATGCAATCTAATAGACTATTCTATATATCTATTAGTAGACTACTAATATATATATTTCGTAAGTACAGATTGCGCAGCTTTTATATGAAGCAAATATTGTCACGACGTAGCTCTGGAACGCCATATTGAACTAAGAAATAAGAAATGATAAATAAGATTTTAATTTCGAAATTTTTCTGAATAATCGCTATGTTGAAATCGTGATGTCAGAAGCGAGAAATGACACGTTAATTTATGTTACATGCCATTTGTAAACTAAATAAAGACAATTTGGATAAATCTAAATGAACTACTAAAAATTGCCGAGACAAAAATTATTTCTTCTTATAAAGTTCGACATTTTTTTCAGAATTTTTTATAATGTATTTTTTCATATGATAAAAATAGTTACCCCAATAAAAAATGCAGTACTAAAAAGTTGATAAAAAATTATTTTAAATTCGTAGAACTCTATAAGAAGAAAATAAACAATTTTGCTGTTTTTCTGTAAAGTTGATAGTATTTGAATAAAAAATTATTGAATATCAATATTTAGCGATTTTTAGTAATTAATATCTTGTTAACTATTGCGAAAATTGCAAAATGATAGAGGATTTTTCAGTTTATCCTAGATAGATTCTATCTACACACGAGCGCTTTGTCAAAACTTACCGGATACCCTGTATAAATTTTAATAAATTGTAATAATACTCATGATGTAAAGATATAAAATATATCATTTCTAAGGGTGCGCAATCTTTTTCAACATGGCGGCTGTTAAGATCATAAGATGCGAGACCGAAACACTGGAAATTCTCAATTCGAATTCTGCTTTCTTTTTGGTTTTTTTCTGAAATAAGTAATCAAGTTAATAATAAACGTATCTTAGATCAAAATTATTCTCATATAATTTTTGAAATAATTTATGTAAGAGAATTTTAAAGCAACAATTGTAAAAAAGAAATTCATGTTGCTTTTCAATTAACAAATAAAAAATTATTTTAAATTGCACAACGTATACTCATAAAATAGGAAACATTTTCGAACAATGGTCAATATTGCGCAATATTTAGAACACCGTAATTCAATAAAAAATTTTCACAAATAAGAAAATCATAATTCTCCAATTGCAATTTTCAATAACAAAATAAATGATTTTAGTCAAATAATTATTATTAGCGTTTTATAGAGTGATTATAAGACAAGAATAAAAAGTTTTAGTGTTTGCAACTTCATCCACACAAAAAAATGTGATTTGAAAAATGAAATCTTAAAAATTATTTTTGACTATTAAAAACACATTTGACCTAAACATAATAACATGATATCTAAATTAACTAAACTTCGTTGGTATAGAAAACATATGAGATGTCTACAATATATCTACAATATAAATTGAAAACTAAGATATATTTTTGCCACTCAAAATTCAAATGCCAGCTTAGCCTCGTCTATTCTATGTATATAGCATTCATTGTTAAAACTAAAAAAAAAACAGTTTAAGATTAATGTCAACGCTTTTAAAAACTCATCTTTCGGAATGCCGATCGCTTTCTTAAATTTATTTCATTTTTTCTCAACATTTTTGCTAATTTAATCGGAATTTTTATAAATAATGTCCAATGAAATAAAAGAGAATTCAGTTCCTATATATGTATGTTTCTTAATTTTTCCACAAGTTGAAAACTATTATTTATTTTACTAAATGACCTATCAACATTTTCTGAGATTACGTCATGCAAGAACAATGCCAATATTGCCAATAAATGTAGAGGACTATCTAATAATGAAATAATGGCTCAAATAGAGTTATATGTAATATTGCTGAAAAGGACTCCAAAGAGAGTCGAAAGAATAAATTCAAAATAAAAGAAGATATTAATAATGAAAAGTATAAGAATAAGGAAAGTATTAATAATGGAAAGAAATAAGATTTTATAATTTAATTAATGTTGAGCACCTCCTTTAGCCTTCTGTTTTGAATCTCATTAGCCTTAAATTTATTATTTATTTTTATTTTAAGTTTGAGAATTTGATTTTCTAAATTTATGTTTCTATCCTATAAAATTTTAAGTTATAGGGTTATTATTACCCAAATGAGGTTATTATTATTTTCACCGTTACTCTGATTTACAATAACGCTGATTCCATAATGACTATATTTACACAGTATCATTAATTAGATTTAATAATATCCATAGTTATGAAATTGGTCAATCACAGTCATTTTTTTCTTTACAGGAATAGCTATGATTGGAATAGCTAACAATTTCATTTTTTCATAACTACAGATGTTATTAAATCCAATTAAGGATATCGTGTAAACTAATGAGTCGGGTAGTTGGTAGTCTTAACCGGGTCTATAACAATGAGTTAATAGTTCGTAATTGATAGTCCGCATTGGAAGCCAGTTTGAAGGCTAATCGGTGAGTTGGGATTGGTTAAAATCGGTAAATTGATAGAGGCCAGCAGTCAATTTCTAAGACTATAGACTATAAATTCATTATACACAAAGTAAGAAGGAAGGGGACTCAACTTGACACTGTGCGAAAATTCGCTGAAAAGAATAACTTACTAATTTAGACGCCATTTGTAAAAAAGTCAGTTGTATCACCGATGAGAGATATTATTAACTTGGAAGTAGGCGCGTCTCGAAACTAACGTTAGTAGGCGCATCCTGATCATTTTGACCAAAATATATTTTCGCACATATTATAACTAGAATATATATATATATATGATTATAATTACTATAAGTCATAGTAATTAATAAGAAATTAATAAGAAAAACGTTCTGATATGCTTATATTAATCAATTAAAAACAAAGGAATGTAATAATTACTGGAAATTATATTTATATAAATATATATCTTTATTCTAATTTTATCTTTTTTTTATTTATTAAAATTATTATGTATTTATTAAAATTGATATGTAATGAAATAATAAGAAAATTATTGTATATTGTATGTACAATATATAATATATGTAGATATAAGCATGTTTACGTCATCTATTTTCGCATACTACACAAAAAACATTAACAAACATTTACGTAAAGGTAAAAATATAATAGTGCCAATAAATTAAAAGATATAAATAGAAAACGGAAGATTATGGCAAAATGACCGGTACGCGATACCGGGTTACCATTTTCGTGATCTATCAATGGAGTCCAGGGGACCCGGGAATAATTGAAGAACGATTACGACAATTAATAAAAATTTATGATTATTAATATTTTGATAATACATTATTAAATTTGTGATTTTTTTATTATATAAATGTTGTATAAATAACTGCATACTTTTAATGCTTATATCTTATATATTGCCGAAAAATTACAATTTTTTTCTTTGCAATTATCATCTCTATTAATAATCAAACTCGGAACATTAAAATTACAATTTTAAATAAAATTCGAGTTTTATTAAGTTTTAAACATATGTACATGTTTACGAAACTAATAAATCATGAAATTAGTATCGTATTATTTTAAAACACTTATAAAAATGGATAAACACTTCTTTCCTCTCTTGACAGGCAGTAAACAGTCATAAAGTAAATAGTCATAAAAGACACATAAGTGAGCCTACATATTCTTATATTCGAGTAGAAACACACGATCCGACAGCTGTTGAAATGAGTAAAATATACGCTTTTATATATAAAATTCCAAGTAACTTTAGTTTTCATCGATAATTACAACTTTGATAAGTACAAGAGACAAGTCACATTTTCACATTTAAGCAAATAATAACGAAACGATACGCAACATAAATTTTGTCGTCAAAACGACACTTTTCCACGCTTATAAGTTCAGCCATTTATCGTGGTGCGGCGTTATAACACAACAAGTACGAGCCCATATCCGTGTGCTCGCCTGGCGCGCCGAGAGTGAACGAGATAGCGAACTCCTTCTCACATTTGTTTCAAGCGACCGAAAATGCTTTCTCGGCAATCTCGGCCGCTCGGCAGCCCTAAGCATCAATAAAGGGCGGGAGGCATTCTAAATAACATATAAGTTTTAATTGTAGTAATAGTGTACTCCTCCCCTTAATCCCCAAGAATGATATAAATCATGATGTTAAAACGCAACAGTTTACGAGATATTTAATTGTTTACGATTTTTCATGCGCGTTATATAGTATACTTCCCCTTCATAAAATCGAGTAGCGAAAATAGTTCAATAGAAGTAGAATTTTACCGGAAAAAAATTATAAACCAGCATTTCTTTTCACGAAAGTTTCAAAAAGCCATCAGAAAAGAAATGCAAACGTTTGAGACTCGAGACTTGTAAAGAAAATATGCGAAAAAAATCGAATAGTTGCAAAAAGCACGTTTTTCACTTATAAAACGAAAGATATTGATTGTATGAAAAAATGATATAAAAAAATGTAGGTATTCGAAATATCTACAAAATGAGATGTGTAATATTAAAATCGATCCATTAGTTCAGTAGAAAAAAAATAAATATTGAAAAAGGCCTTTTTTCGCTTTCTATTTATTGAGATTTAAATGCAAAGCTTTAAAATTCTCGTAAAATGTAGCCCTCATAATAACGAATCTATCCGTGAACAAGCCTGAAATGTGCATTAGTTTTTGCAAAAAGTCATTTGTTCACTAAAAACCTGACTGCGGAAAACTTAATTTCTTCATCTTTGAGCAATCGCACAGCAATTTACAGAAGTGATTTTTCTTCTTCAAGAATTGCATTCACGTACATTTAATAACAAAACGATTTTTTGCAGTTAAACTATTATAAAACGACTTTAAAAAGTGGGTATCTTTTTCCATATAAAAAAATGGAATTTCATTAATATCATATCAAATAGTGTGAAACATTCTACATCTGACATTTTTTCTACGAATGTAAAAAAAAAGATTACCCTCCTTATTAGGAGCTAAATCACTATGGCTCTAGTTTTTAAGATTAAGAGTTCTATCTAGCACCAATTTGTCAAGGAAGAATTGAATTTGTTGTTGAAAAATTCTCGAATTTTTTACTGCCAAAAAAATTTGTTTAAAATTATTGGAAAGTTGAAGAACGCGAGCGAAGCAGTGCGCCGAGCGGAGTGAGGGAAGCCGGCGCGCAGTCGAGTGGAGAAGATCTGCTCGGCGATTCACGCGTATTTTGTGCGTTAAAATTTGCTACATTTACATTTTCTCAGCAATAAATTCAGTCAGCAATAAATGTGGAAACCTGATTTTTTAAAATCTGGGGTAGCTCGACGAGATATAAATAAATAGCTTAATCAAATATCGTAAAGTAATTGTGAAATTTTTAATTTTTTGTTTCTTGAATTTTTATTTTTTGGTTTATATTTGGTTACTATAATAAAAAATCACGTTTGAGTATGGAGTGCATGTCTGATTAACAAATTTAAGCCACAACTATGTTTCTTTATTTAATATACTGTAAAAAAATAGAAATATGCAATTATATGTAAACAAATAATAAATAATTTCCTAAATGTTAGTATAACTATTGAATATAGTTGCAAAATATATTTTTCATGTAACACTAATTTACTTTTATATTTAAAGTTATATTTAAAGTTAGCGAAAGTTAGTGTTATATATTTAATAGTTACGCTAACATTTGGCAAATTATTTATTAATTATTTGTTTACATATGTCATATTTGCATTTAAGTTCAAAATATTATCAGTACAAAAACAATTTTTTACTGATAATTCCGTACATTTAATTGTCCAATTAGATACTTTTTATAGCATTTCTTTTCTGATGATCTTTCGAGACTTTCATGAAGAGAAATGCTGGTTTATAACTTTTTTCCGATAAAATTCTACTTCCACTATTCTACTCGAATTTATGAAGGAGAGATATACTATAATGAACACATGAAAAATCGTGAACAATTAAATATCTCGTAAACTGTTGTAACATGATTTATACTATTCTGGATTAATGAGAGTGGTACACTATTACTATAATTTATTAAAACTTATATGTTATTTAGAATCCCCTCCCCCCCCGCCTCTTAGTGTCTAGGATCGCCGAGCGGTCGAGATTGCCGAGAAAGCATTTTTGATCGCTTGTAACAAGTAATTAGTATGAGAAGGAGCTCGCTGTCTCATTCACTTTCGGCGCGTCGCAGGCGAGCACACGGACACTGTGCTGAACTCGTGCTTAAATGTGTCTATCGATTTCGCCAAACCACCGTCTGATTCTGTGTTGCCACTGTCAATGCAGAGTTCTTGATTGAGTAATCAGGAACCTTAATAGGTGAATTTTCCTAAGCGCCTACTATCTTTAATAGTATCTCATCGGTGACTATACCAATTGTAACCTTTGTGATTCTGGCATCCGACTTTTTATAAATTAAATTTTTTTAATAAAAAATAATATTTCATTTGTAGTTATTTGTAGTAACAATAGTTTCGTTTGTAAGTGTTACATAATAAAAAACATAAAATTTTATAAAAATATATTCTGACCGAAATCACATTTTGACCTCCGGCCGGAACCAAAAACAAAATCGAAACTGAAAAACTTAGATAAATCTTACTAAAAAAAAAGAGACAGAGAAAAGCTAACGGAATCACATTTTTTTCAGATGAAGTCAAAGTCGACATTTTTTAATTAAGTTTACAGAGACCGTATGATTTTCAGAAATCGTGACAAATTTATGTACTCTTTAAAAAATAAGAATTAAAATATCTAACTATAATAATATAATAATATAAATATACTATAATAATATAAATATACTATAATAATATAAATATACTATAATAATATAAATATACTATAATAATATAAATATAATATTGCATCCTCTTTTATCAACTTTTAAAGAAATCAAATCATATTTATTATTATCATATTTATTATTATCATATTTATTATTAGAATCACATTAAAGTTTGTACTCAAATTGTTTTAATCAACAAGTTAATAATTAAAATCGAATAATTGTTTTCTAAACGTACTGACACGTTGCAACTTGTACAGTTTCGGTTTATTTACCGAAATTTTTTTCTTAATTTCGGCCGAAACCGAAATTAAATTGAAACCTTGATTTTTTTACCGAAACTGATCGAAACTGAAACCGAAATTTTGGTCGAACTCTAAAAAGTAACTGCCATCCGATTGTAAGATAAAAAAAAATTGTTAATATATCTTGACAAAGAATCGTTTGTAGTTGTTTGTAATTATTTATAGAAAATCTTAAGAGCATGTTGACTTTTCTCATATGCCTGTGATGCACGCTGGTTGTACACATTCATATGGGACAATAGTTTTACGTCAATTCCGAAGGACGAATTCAGTAGAGAAATTTCAAAGGTAAGTATACCTCGGTGATCTGCCGTTGCCTTTCGAGAAAAGCTACGAGCATATGAAGATTTTCGATTCAGTCGGTGATCGAATCCGGGATCTGTAGTATAGCAGAGATGCACTATCTGATGCTACGCAAATATCTCAAAAATTAGCAAACTTACTTTTTTTAATATATTGTTTAATATATTGTTTTTAATATATTGTAACTTTTAAACGATGCAACTATAAACTATAAACTATAAACGAAAAATCACTACAAACAACTACAAATGATTCCAAGGAAGATATTGTGAGCGGATTAAAGATATCTTAAAAATTGGAAAAGTTACGTAATTTGTTTATCGTAAATTTAATGTAATCTTTAAACGGTGCAATTATAAACAATTCTGAATTAAAATATATTAACAATTTTTTTTACCTTAAAATCGGTGAGTCATTAAAAAAAAAATTTATATTTTTTTATATGATGCTACAAACGAAATTATTATTACTACAAACGAAATACTATCATGTTTTTATAAAAAATTTAATTTATAAAAAGTCGGATTCCAGATTCTCACAAATATCCAATTGTACAAGTTGCATATGTTTCTTCGATTTGCGCTTCTAATTATGAGAAAGTTTTTTTTATTCGAACATTTACAAATCATGTACATTTTCATGAATAACTGAATAAATAAATATATACAATATATTCTATATTCGATAAACTAAAGAAATAAAACATGGAAATGTCAAACTTTTTTAAATAGATATAATATTAGGTGTACAACTTTGCTTCCGCCGTTTTTTTCCGAAATTCGAGGCTTTATTGTAAAAAACTGATTATATATTTATGATTCAAAGTATTATCCATCGCTGGCCACTACTTTCTCCCATCTTTCCGGTAGCGTACGAATCCCGCGTCGAAAAAACTGGTCATCTTTTGAGGCTATCCACGAATCGATCCAATTTTTTACTTCTTCATAAGAGCGGATGTGCTGGTCAGCCAGACCGTGTGCCATTGATCGAAACAAGTGATAGTCAGAGGGAGCAACGTCTGGAGAATACGGCGGATGGGGTAGGACTTCCCATTTCAACGTTTCCAAGTATGTCTTGAC
>Ga0157364_1007220_pt1 | contig 11502 bp, 6 predicted proteins | sample AttsexASBM2_FD_111476 | JGI IMG/M metagenome (GOLD analysis project Ga0157364, IMG submission 111476) | Fungus gardens microbial communities from leaf cutter ant in Ribeirão Preto, State of São Paulo, Brazil - Atta sexdens ASBM2 | ecosystem: Host-associated > Fungi > Mycelium > Unclassified ...
ATATATATATATATATATATATATATATATATATATATATATATATATATATGTATATATATATATATATATATATATATATATATATATATGGATAAAATACAATTATTCTTAGTTGTTAGAAATAAAATTGAAAAGTTTCTGTATATGGACATAAAAACTAGAAATTTTTAGAGCAAGAAAGAAAAGGCATTGTGCGAAGTAAATTCTTTTCTTTCTCGTCTCACATACACACGCGCGCGCGCACTCTCTCTCTTTCTCTCTCTCTCTCTCTCTCGAAGTTTTTGAATTGCCCGAGTCTGGCAACATTCATATGCTATTTTACATATTCCTGTGAATCAACTGTTCATCGCGCAAGAATAAGTCACACGCGCGCCTTTCACGCTAAAAGTAGAGGGTAGAGACAGACTCTGCATAACACATAACACATAATGCATAAGAAAATAAACCAATCCAAGGACCAAAGTCCTTTATTTCCTTCCTTTCCATAAAATAAAGGACTCTGATTAATTGATTTTCTTATGCTTTATGTTTTATATGTAAGAGTCTGTTCTCCCTGTTCAGTAATAATTAGACGTTAGTTTTACGTCTCGTCTCAGTTGAATTACATCTAAAATAGTCGTCTCAGCGTAAAGTGTATTTCGGGGTTTAACCGGAAGTTCTCCTCGTCAGATTCCCTTCCAATTCCCTTTTTCCAATTTTTTTTATTCTAATCATCAAGAGGCAATTCTTAGAAACGAAATGCGTAATAATTTAACGAATCCCGCATTACATCTCATTAATTTTTTATAACTTTTTAATGCCAGATGTGGAATAAATATAGGTAAATTTTTTCTATTATATATCAAAACGTTATATCAATTTCTCTCGCATGAAAAAGCCTCGACGTAATTTAAATATTATGATTTAAGAATTCATTCGTAAACAAGCACTCTATTTTTTGTTAGAAAAAAATCATAGTTTTTCCTTACAAACTCATACTGTATACGAACTGAAATATGTACAAAACATGTACTTATTTCCACCCGATTATATAAAATCTTGCAAAAGATACAACATTAATTTCAGGAAAAAATTTTAGCTTAAATTTCATGGAAAATTTAACAGAATCATAATTAATTTCTAATGATTAAATAAATTAATTGTAAAATAATTAGGAATAATTAGGAAAATACAAAATTATATTTCTTTAAAGTTTCTAAGTTTCGGAAGAATTCAGAGTATAATAAAAATAAAGAGCATCGATTGCCGTCATGAGAAACGTTATTATTTCATTCATTAAACTTATATATATTGAAAAAATTCTGAGACACGCACTTACCGGTTATGTTGTGCCGGCATGTTTTGTGCATTTTCCCGGAGAATAGCTCGAGGCCGATGATGGCGTAAATGATGATGACGAAGAGAACTAATAAAGCAATGTGCAAAAGTGGTACCATCGCCCTCAAAATGGAGTTTAGGACTACCTGAAGACCTATGCAAACAAATTTATTTTTATCAATTATGCATTATTCTTATTAATTCTCTAAACAACTGAAACACTCTCCGATTTTGAACAAAAGAACTAATGATTTTATTAACATTTCATTTATAAATTTGTATCTAATTTGTATTTTGTTAATTTTTAGTATGATCTCTACACATTAAAGAGAGCTCTCTTTATTGTTTGCAAATAAAATTATAATCACATTACAATTCAATCACGTTAATATTTTGATGAATATCTTACTTGGAACACCGGAAACCAGCCTAAGAGGACGTAAAACACGAAACGCCCTTAAGGCCTTGACGTCGAAACCCTCCTTCATAAGTATCGTCAACACTGTGCTTACCATTCTGTAAAGAGGATGCAAAAAATGTTTTCTATGTAACAGAGGATTAATGACTTGACGATAAAATGAAGACTTGATAATGAAGGTTGCGAAAGTCATTTTCCCGGAACGTAATTTGTTCCTGAAGAAAGGAGTTTTATGTGCCAAGGCTAATAGCACCATAAACACTGTGTGGCAGCATTTACAAGAACATTTACGAGGCATAAAATAGGGAAGATAGAAGAGAAAAAGAAAATTTTTCCTCAACAAACGAGATTCATTGAAAAAAGGGAAAATAGCTTTTTAGCATCTTTTTGTTCTCGACACGTGCAATCTTTCTTGTCACGCCTTTAAATTACAATTTTCGCGCGGACGTTTGACGTACGTGGAGTTATCATAAACGAGCCAAAGGTGAACAATCAACTGAAAAGAAACGATTGTATCGGATGAGACAATTTCAAATGTTACCAGTGCAGCGGCTGCATTTTCTTCATGCATTAAGCATTATGTCATTTGAATAATGGCCCCCGTGAAATGATCGACTCGATAAGGGAAGAGAATAGATATGCTGCACGTTCTCCTATGGGACATTAAGACGAATCGATTCGCCGTGTCGTTAACTGAAAATGATAAAGCTATCAGACGGCAAGTCGGATATATACGCGAAATGTTCGCCTCCGAAACAGGTAGTTACGCCTGTCGATTCGAATCCACCGTATCTGAGATCAATTTTGCGAACAATCCGCGCGTTTGCTGCGGAAATAAATTCACATTGCGAATCATTAATCGGGAAAACAGCAGGAGGGTTGGCCGATACGCTCTGTTTGTCGAATTCATCGGTGTTTTACGCCCGCACACGTGCATCTGCGAGGTTCTCTCGTCTCTTTATCCTATGAAAATTGATGGTTGTAAGTAAATAGGGTATCATTATTTGCGTTTTATATATATATATATATATATACATACATTGATTGTCCGGAAAGTTTGTGCCGATTTTGAAGGAAAATTGAAACGTAGAAGATTTAAATTTTTAATTTCATTTATTAAATTTAAATCTTTTGCGGCACGAACTTTTCAGACAATCCAATATATATATTATGCTACGTATCGACAGTAATAATTGAGTAAAGGCGTATCTAGACTGAATACCTTGTACAGTACTGCTCTATTTGCGTGGCAAGGAATGTTGTAATTACGTTTAATGATTTTTCATGTTTCTTACTCGCAAGTTATCGGGAAATAAATGGGATCAAATATCTTTTTTTAACGTCGAAAGAACACGTTATTCAAGATTGGGAAAGTATTATTGTATATAAGATTGCTTTGTAACGAATCGTTATTATATTTCTGTTAATTTTTTGTAATTTTTTGCATTGCTTTAAATATAAGAATCTTACATATTTTTAACATTAATAATTTATACTAAACATTTGATTATATTCTGTATTATTTATAAGAAATTATTTATAAGAAATTAATATATACACTTGGAAATTTTTGGATCAATATTAAGATGTGATTTCACATATTAAAAGGCTATATTTATAGTTTAATTTTTAATGTAGAGATTTATACAGTGTGATGATTAGTAAGGATAAAGATAATTAATAATTAAAGAATTTCAATCACAAGAAATAATCACCGAATACTTAATTTTGATCTATTGTTGAATAATATAAAATAACTAATATAAATAAATAATATAAAATAACTGTAAAAGTTACTTTAATTAAATTATATATTGTTAATTATAAAAAATATAACTTAAGTTACAATTATTGAAAAAGTAACTATAATTATAACTTCGTTACAAGTAACCAATCCTGAAAATTACTGTTATTATTTTTGAGAAAGCAATGCGTATTTCATAAAATTCTAATAAATATCACTCATATTCAATTACAAATGTAAATCCCACGAAGAATCAATCCGCAAATTATTAATTGCGATGAGAATTATCAGCGCTCGATCATATGAAAAAGGGCAGACCTGTTAGGACATTATCAACTTAAGCGGTATTCATAAAATTCCAATTCCCGATTCGCTGTTACACCCAAGTGAATTTAATTTATACACATGAGCCGTGACATTATGTCGACCGATCGGTCGTACGCGCGTGGGATTGTTTTGCTAATTTCCCATATATAACTTCATAATGAAGTTAGTCATTTCGGCTCACTATGGAGAAAGGGATTTTCAAATGATATTTTCTTCCTTTCGATACCGCCGTCTTCGCTCTCATTCGGCAGGTCATCAATTTCACTTTATTTACGCTTCACGAAATACACGGCTGGATCAACTGGTTCGTAAAGCTTAAATCAATTTTATTTCTGTAGCTTCAGACGCTTTCATGCGCATTCGCGAAATAAATACGACGTACAGCTTTCGTGTTTGTATCGCGAGTTTCATATTTTTCAACTTTTTTTAATATTTTAATATACATGAAAATATAAAAATGCAATAACTTCGTAAAAAATAATTTTGTTTAAGTGAGTAATCAATACGTATAACAGAGTAAGTGCAAAACCATTTTATTATTTATGATACTTGTAATTCCTATAAATATTTCAGCTCTATTGGTAAAAGCATTTTAAGCACAATAAATATTGCTGATATTCTTCACATTTTGTAAAATGCAATTATTCTGTGTAGAATTAGGTTTATTTCTATTGAAAATTTATATAAAATATAATTCTGTTTATTTTTATTGAAAATATATATTAGATGTAATTCTATTAAAAGTATATTAGATTTCATGAAAGTGCCTTGATCATCGATATATTTGTGATGAGCGAATGCCAAACTCGAGTTGCACTACTTGTCGCTGTATCTCTACGTTCGTCAAACGTTATTGATAGTATGTTGAAAAGACATCACTAGGTGCAAACTATCCACCATCAAAGTATAAGATCACCATGCATTATCGATAACGTCGGCATTGGTCCAATTAATTTGCTATCGATATAGATTGTTAGATGCTATCTTCGTCGACACTTGCCCATCGGCCATCGAATTCGGAGAAAAATGAGTTTATTATAAAATAACGTTGGAGATATTATTGGATATTGTGGTGTCACAAGAACGTTATTTTTAAGCAATGTTTATCATTTAGTAGAAAATTAAAATTAAAATATAGATGAATCTGTGGAGAAATTTGTGTGTACGTGTGAGACTACACCCTCAGGGTAGTTAATCTCCCTCCAAAAATTTAGCAGCGAAGAAGGAAAGAAATTGTATATTTAATTTCATTCTAATAATTTAATTTTAACAGATCCAATTAATGTACTGTAAAAATCGCTCAAAGAAAGATTAGATGTATTTATAAGCAGGAGGGGAAGTAAACGTAGATTTTCAAGGTTAATGTACTCACCCGATCACGACTATCGTGAAATCCAGCAAGTTCCAGCCATTACGGAGGTAAGCTCCTGGATGCGCGACGAAGCCGTAAGCTATGATCTTCATCACGCACTCCACCGTAAAAATCACAAGAAAAACGTATTCTATCTTCTCCTGTAACACCAGAGGAAAAATCGTCGTGAAAAATATGAAGGGAGGTGCACTGGCGTAGATCGATTGCCTCTAAAAGAACCTTTGAGGAAAGTTACAAATAGAAAGGCCTCTCTTGTTGCCGTCTTAACGTCGGAAAGAGGCCACTTTGATTGATAAGCGTCAAGCGATAAGACACCTTCGCAATTTTGACTCTGCGACATGTCGGTTCGGCGTCAACCGAGGGTATTAAAACAAGCGGAAACAAGCGGTGAAAACAAATGACAACGGGCTGCAATTAAAAACGCATGAGACCAAGGAAACAATATTTCGCGCGCACGTACACGAACGTCTTCGTTAAACATTTAAAGCACGAACGTTGCGGTTGCAGTTGGATTACGGCGAGTTACGACAAGAACGTGATCATCGTTAATCGCTCGGGAAAAAGAGTGTCAACTCGCGTCGATATTTTTTTCAGAAACTTGGGTACAGTAATTTTTCACTCACAATTTGAATTGCGTAACCTGTTGCTTTCTTTTTTCTTCAAAAATCTCTTACCCCGTGCTTGCAGAATTAAGTAGCAAAAACTTTAGTAAAACTTTTCCAAATTTCGGAACTTTGCTAATTCATTACATGGGGTCACAAAATTAATTAATTACAATGTCAGCTGTACAAAATTGTATATTATTTTGGAACTTGTTTTACCTCCCTTATCCCTCTCATATACTTCTTTTCTTGTGCTCGATTGTATATGATGATCGATTATGATGAAGGATTAATAAAATTTTATAATCGCTCAAAAAAGTTTATTGTAATTTTATTGTAAGTAAAGTTTATTGTAATTTGAATATGAGTTTTATAAAGCAGAGAATAATGTAAACAGAACATAAAGAATGCAATAATATACTTTAATTGAAAACAAGAGAAAACGCAAAGCAGATGTGTATTTTATAAAATACATTGACGAGTATAGGATTAACTTTTCGATCTCAAATGCTTCTCATTAGCATTAACTCGTCGACAATAGTATCAGTAACATCGTCGGCCATCGCGCAAAAGGGTTAATCGACGCATGGTGTTGTGGTTGCAGCGGGCAGAGGGTAAGGACGGCACAGGCCTTGGTGAGAAAAACAGGCGAAATAAAAGGAAGAAGCGATGGGTTAAAAATAAGGCTGAAGTGCACTCGCTCGTACACATCAGAGGTAGGAAAAAAAGCCGCTACGCGGAGAAGGCGCGCAGGGATGGTGGATGTTAAAAGGGAAGTTGAAAGGCGCGAATACGGCCACAGAGACGACACAAACCCTTTCTGTCTCCCTTTTCCTTCTCTCGCGCGACATCCATTATGTTTAATTTTCGAAATCGATCGATTATTGGCCCGTTGAAATAAGCCCGAGCGCATTATATTGCCGGTGTTGCTCACCGATGCGTGACACGTGGGCGCCATTACATCACTGAAGATGTAAAGTAGTATAAAGTAAAATATGAGGAACCGAAAGTTTTTTTTTCGGTTAGTGATCTTCTCATCTATATTTTATCAAATACTTGCTTTATTACGAATTTAGCCTCAAGAGCGTGAACATTATTTAGCACTTTGAACGAATTCACGACTTTTCGAGGATTTGCTTTCATCAGATTTCAACTTTATAATTTTCTTTTACTGAAACATACATATCATTCGTTATTTTATTGAGCTCTTTTCGTAAATTTAATGAAAATAAAAATAATTCACAAGTATATATTCGAGAAAAAATGAAAAAAAATTGGAACATTAATACAGTTATATTTTTCTATCTATTTTTTCATCTATCAACTTCATTCTCTAAAATTTGTTTCTCATGAACATGAATTAAGTCTATAATTAATTGTTATTAATTGTCTATCTCTTTTTCGAATTATACTTTCATATATACATTTCATTATAACGATAGTATTTTTCATTAGAAAATGCATTGTCGTACTTATATATCGTGTACAGTTTTCTACTTGGTCACACGAGGATTAACACATACGTAATATGAGCGAAATATGAGAAGAATCAATGAATGAAAGAGAGGTGATAAGTCTAGGAAGATAGATATTACGCTATATACTTGCCGAATAATAGATTCGTCGCTGGATATTAAATGACAAAGATTGCGTTCGACTAACGAATATTATCACCTATGAGAGATTAAACTGTTCGATTTGCCCTATGTAATTTTGCTACATTGCATATAGTAATTAATATACTTGTGAAAAGAAAAATTTTCGGCATTTTATATTCCTTAAATCATGATAATTTTATAAATACGATCAATCAACATTGCTTATTTCGCGAAAATTATTGTAATTAAAAGATAATGTTTGCTGGAAACATTAAATGCTATCTTGCATTATTTTAAATTTAACATATGAATTAAGACCGAATTATAAAAAATTTAAATTTTCTTTATCTAAAAGATAATAGATATTTATAAAAATATTTACAATATGCTCATGATGCATATAATTACACACATTGCAAATTTCTAATATAGTTTTCTAATATAATCTTGAATATTAAAAGATATCGAAGTTTTCTTGATTGAGTCGCGCAAAGAATAGAAAAGTTCTTAAAAAAATAAAGATCAAACTTAATATTTGCTTAATAAACTTAATATTTTTAGAGTTTACGAATAAATTCGAATCTTTTCCCATAAGCTTCTTTTTTTTTATTCTTTGTTTCCCATTTCTCCGGAGATGCTAAAAGAATGATATCGGATAGAAAAAAAGCATGAAAAATAGATTAATTAAATATATTTTGTGTATATATATATATATATATAATTCTACAAAATTTCAATACGATAAATATCTAACAAACAATTCTTACGAAAAAAATTTGATCTGCTTATAATTATTATGGGTTTGAGTATCATGCATGCAACATGTTATCTCGGATGTAATATCGTTTATTATTTACTCTTCAATTTCAAAACACTTTTTATATTTTCTACTTCATCATTTTGTAAGTAGAATTCTCAATCCCGATAAAAGAGATAAAATCCCATTTTTAAATTAAAAGATTTGTAAAAAAATCAATATTTTTACATTCTATAATTAACAATCGTTAAGCTGTTATAATTGACTTTGCGCGTTTACACAGGTAGCTTTGCGCGAATTTCCCGTTGGCCTAATCTCAGTAAAGTTTCCTCCCGGTATTAATTAGCGCAAGGAATGTCCTTTGAGTGACGTAAAACGAAGTCACACCCTTTGGCAAGGCACGACAACGGCGCGATCCTACTTTAGCATAATATGACGCAAAACTGAATTTCGACTTGTTATCGAGTAGCCTCTCTGTGCACACAGGCGAATGGATAATCCCTACATATAAGTTCTATAGAGGTTTGAACCAAACCTGTGCAAGTCTTATCTCTGTGAATAAGCTCGGACGTAGTTTCCGAATGTTCGTAATTACAAATAACTTTTGAAATGTCCGACGCCGCGGGGTGTAGCCTCAATTGATTCTCACGCTAAAGCGGCCTACATGTGAATTTTCCGTGATTATAGTACGCCGGGGCAGCATACACGCCGATGTTGAGCAAGATTGAACAATTATTGAACTTTCAGCTCGAATAAGTTTCATGCCACCAACCCTACATGCCGTCTCGGAATCGATAATTCGATAGAAGTTCGTGTGGTTCGTTGAACGGAACCACCACTCTTATTGTTGCAAGAGGCACCCTTCGATTTAGTTAGACATATATACGCTTGCGCATACATATGTTATAATCAGTAAAATTGCTTTATTTCACATTCGACGAAGTCGCACAAAAGGATTCCCGGCGGTGCCATTCATAACGAGATGATTGCTATTCGCTCGATTATTTTTAGTCCTTTTCAAAATTTCTATTTTTGTATATATAGATGTTAAAATAATGTACATAGGCATTATCAAATTTGCTTTTATTAAGGAAAGAAATTATGTTATTCTTTCTATATATATAGAAAAAATGATATCATTTGTAAAATGATATAACTCGAAATATCACCAACAGTTTATACTTTTCTTGACTAACTAAAATAATTAAATTCAAAATAGACAATTTTTTTCTTCAAATTTTAATTACCAAAATTTCTTAATTCTACGAATTGAGAATTCACAATAAGGCTTTAAATAAATATAATTCACTTGAAAGATTGGGACTAGCAAAATCACGCTGGATCTATTAATACAATACTATTAATTAAATTAAAAATATCAAACAGTATGTGCAAGGATTTCTAATGAGGATGGCCGTTAAACAAATCGATAATGTAATAAGATTAGCTAAAGAGAATTGCAACTGTTTATGTATTGTAATTTTTATGTAAACCATTGAAGATGATCATATTAAAATGATCGAAACATTTAGAAATTAATTATTTTGATTAATAGTATTATATATTAGCATAATAAAGATTCTTAATTCTAAATATTCTTTGTAGAAAATTCTTCTTTTTATTTACAAAAATGATACAACTCAAAAATGTAAAAAGTATTGTAGTTACTCTTGTAAAATAACTCTTGTAAAAAGTATTGTAGTTTCTTTAAAAACTTTAAGAAAACGACACAAATTTATTATTTACAAATTTTTATTTACAGATTATGAAATAAAGTTAGTTTACTTTTGATGATTAGTAGAGTAATTATTATCTAATTCATTCATGATTCCAACATCACTTTTGAGTTGTATCACTTTTAAAATAAGGTAGCGACATAATTTTATATAGATATTTAAACTTAAATGGCTGAATAATTAAATTAAAGAACAGTATAATTAAATGCAAGTATACTCACCAAATATTGGTTGGTCAGATTAGAATCGCTACAAGGATACGGCGTATAAACAGCCAACGCGACGCAGTTTGCAAATATCGTCATAAGGATGAGATATTCAAAGGCTCTGCAGAATGATATTCATAAAACCAAGTTAATTAAGGAAACTAATAAAGGTTGGTCATTCGTGCATTAACCCTTTTGTTGCAGATTGTGTCGCCAATATTGATCAACATCATACTGAATATGAAATTAGGGTCAATGTGAAGAAGAGAAGCAGTTTAATATCAACCGCATTATTAATGTCGAGTTCACAAATATCGTTGATATCTGTTCAGATGTGATTTCTGAACTTTGATATTTAATTCTCCGTCATCAGAAGCCGGTAACTATCTTGTTAAATGCTAAAGAAGTATGCGAGAGCAAAAAGGATACTTCCACTCGACGACCTTGATACACAGCTTCCTAACAGGGTTCGTGAGGGCCAGACAGAAGAGCGCCCGAACGGGTCTATCAGGTGGCGGTTTAGCCCCCCGTCTGACGGGTTTCTTCTGGGCCGATTTGGAGACAGCGCCGGCGGCCCCGGGGCCCATCTGCGATGGCGGCGGCTGCATGTTCGCCAATTGCGTTGCATCCATCGCACCACCGACGTTAGGTTGCTGGCCGGCGTTGGGGGGGATTGCGATGTAGGGGGTCGCGGCAATCGGCTGGGCCCCCGGCAGCCGAGCAGATGGGCCCAAGACCGAGCCCCCATCCCCCCCCGCGCTCATCGGTCACTGGTGTCGAGCTCCGTGCTTCCTGTGCTACGACGATGATCACACGTTCTTCTTTTTCTCCTACGACGACGCTCCAGGGATTGGTGCCTAGCCACGCAGATGGCGGCGATCGACGCCGATCGACGCGGTGTCTCAGAGACGCACCACCACGCGCTGCAGCTCGCCGGCATGCTACGGCACTGGGCTGCTATGAAGCTCCTTCCGTGACCTGCGACAAAAGGTCGGGGTTCATGAGAGGGTATGATACAGAGAAGAGAGAGAGAGAGAGAGAGAGAGAGAGAGAGAGAGAGAGAGAGACTCTTTCGATCGCAACGGTCGACCGCGAGTGCATCGCGATGAGTATTCTATAAATTGTAATTATTCATAAGCTAATGCCGCGATGCATTCACAAGCACGAAGCAATGTGCACTCTAACGAAAACGTTCTCGAAACGCATGCATAAATACCAATACTCTCGAGGATGTAATATTTAATTTTGAGTTCACATTACAATGAAAATAATTTTAGCGTTTAAATATAAATGGAGGAAGATGAATTGCGCGAGCCACTTTATTACTTTGTATTACTTTAAATCAGTTGATAATTATTTATTACAATTATCTTTTGTGCATTATACCTTTTTAAATACAATTACATTATATCTTTTTAAATA
>Ga0157364_1007221_pt1 | contig 11500 bp, 10 predicted proteins | sample AttsexASBM2_FD_111476 | JGI IMG/M metagenome (GOLD analysis project Ga0157364, IMG submission 111476) | Fungus gardens microbial communities from leaf cutter ant in Ribeirão Preto, State of São Paulo, Brazil - Atta sexdens ASBM2 | ecosystem: Host-associated > Fungi > Mycelium > Unclassified ...
TATATAAAGTTTAAACAGAGTTCAAATCAAGTATGAAAACTTATCTGAAAATTTGAAGTTGTAAATTTCTAAAACAATCTTGGCTTTAACTCATGTATTATGTTACCAACAGTTGTTTGGTTGTAATTTCAGATTTCAGATGATAACTCAATGTTAAAATGTAAGTTCTAGTATTAAGAAGTAGTAGATTGTTATTTATACTGGAGTTTGATACTAAGTATAGTGAGCAAGACACTAGAACAGTAGTGAAAATAGTATAATATCATGTTTAATGTAGAAATATAATCAACATCTTGAAGATAAGTATGATACTTATAGAAGAGGAAGAGATTACTTTTGAATCATGATCTGGAGTTGGAGTATGTTACTTATTAACACTAGAGATTGATATTAACTGTTATTGTTAATTATTAGGCTAGCTATTATAAAGTAACTACCAGCCTTATATATAAGAATATTGTTTAAGACAACTATAATCTTAAGTAGAGATAGAATAAGACTACTAGAGAACATTTTTACAATAAGTAATATTAATGTCTCTATATAAATCAAGTTGATCTATAATAAAACAAAGATAGATCAAATATAGAATAGGAGTAAATTCTACTATAGAAGATAGAGTACTCTTGTGTTGTAGCAACCACTCGCTGGAATAGCACTTGTGATATGCTGACTTTAGTAAAGCTCTCAGTTGGCTATCTAGTAGTAGGGATTACAAGAGAACTCGACAAGGAGCCCTTGCTGTATTGATCCTCTATATATACTATAAGCATCTGGTCCATGCTATAATAATAATTACCTGCCCTTATGTCCATGCATTGTCCTCATGTCCTATTACTTATCTTTATGTATTTTCCTTAAGGCCACCATGCTTCCTATATGTGCCCTGATGTCATACTCTTAATCTCCGCTGTACATGTGCACACCATGTATACACCATGAGGAACCATAGTCCCTTGACATCATCCCTAACCCTAACTCTAATCTAAACTCCTCTCTATCCTTCTAGACTCTAAGTCCTTCCAGACCGCTCTAGACTCTGTCACATGACTTCCAGGTCATGTGCTCTTCCTCCATTGTAGACTAATAATTATCTATTTATCTATGTCCAGCTAACCCTAACCCTAGCCAAAGTCTGTCCACACTTTTGTTCTATAACATCTTGGAGTTTTGATGCTAGTAAGTCTGCTATAAAAAACAAAATATAATAGAGTGAACTCTACTGTGAGGAACAAAGTATTCATGAAGTTGGAGTGCTATCTTTATAGAAAAAGACATAACTAAGAATAGAGATAAAGTATAAATATTGCAAAAAAAAATACAACTTAGATATGAGTTGAACATTATCTGTATTAGAGATGGATATAATTTAGAGTTTAGATTATGATATATATATATATATAGGGTAAAAATATAACAAGAAGTATTGAAAACTATAAAGCTTTAAGAAATTCTAAGAATATTAACTAGCTAACTATAAAGGAACTCACTATTTTGCCAAAACTCAAGTCTTAAATACTGCTGATGTCAAAATAGTGAATGATGGACCTGGTTTTACTTTCTTTCTTTTGCTTTTTATCTATTTTTTCTCATTTTTCTTTATTTTATTTTTGTTTTTATTTTACTTTTTATTTATTTTGGACTTAAATAGAGGTATGGTACAATGTCACATGTGATGGTCACACAATCATGTGACACAAAGAAAGATGTAAAAGGTTCTAGAACAAATTATATTATATCAGATGACAATAACATATTAGCCTTATAAAAAGTATATATACTTTAGGATAGATTAGTTGTAGTATGTGCTGTGTGTACAGACCACAATCTGTAGTATATAAGGTAGACTATCTTGTACTTGGAACTTTATCAAGTTCTTTTGTGTTATTCAATATAAAAGTTGTTTTTTGCTCTTATATAAGATTTTAAGTTATAATAACTAAAGTTTACAGTCTTTCTTCTTTCCTACTTGCAAGCTTTAAATACTACTTCTAATCTCATGAGGTTTACTAAGTCAACATTTTCATTTAACTGCTAGAACTTCTTCAGATACTATCTCTATTAAAGCTAAAGATAATAGACTTAGTTTATTTTACTTTTTATTTTTATTTTTATTTTTATTTATTTTCTTCTTTTAGACTTAGGGTTAGAGATCAGTATGATATCATACATAACTGTCACAATGTCACACATATATCACAGTTACACAATCATATGTCATACAAAAAGATTATTACAAATAAGCTACTTACTAGTTGTAATGCTTGAACTTGATGGTGTTTCAGAGGTTTAGTATAAGGAAATAATGATAATAGATGATGAGTAATATCAACAGGAATAATTAATATTATTAAGTCTGAGATCTAATCCTCAGACACAGAAGTATATATACAAAAGAATAATAGTCTGTATGTAAGCTATTTCTATTATATGATCAAAACTTATACCTAATGGGAGCTATTATCTCTTAAAGCAGCTGTCAGGCTAATTTTGGAAGATAACTAATTATGTCACTATATTGATATGCTTGTATCTCTATGAATACTCATTGCTATGTAATATACCATATATAATTCGAAACAATCTGATGAGCACTTTCCAATGCAAGTTTGATTGTGTAAATCTATCTAGTCATTCATGAGATATTAGCAAACAAAGATTTTATAGTTACTAATGACCTGATATCTTGGTTGTTTGTTGTTGCTTTTGTACATCCTGCATATATGCAGATAGCCCTCATTTTGGGCTTTACAGTACAACTTAGTTTGTAAAAATCAGTCCACTGGTTGTGGAGATACAAGCTGAATGAAGTTTGTGATAAGGATATAAAAGGTTTGTTAGATAAGAAATATACCTGGAATAAGAAACTATTTATAGAAAAATTATGGAAGATGTTAGAAGAGTATAAGAACATTATCTAATGTGTGCAGATGTGAATTCTAGGTGATCTTGGCTTAAGCAGATACAGTATATCTCTATATGTTGTAATAATCATATTTAAGAAGAGAATTATATGTCACATCCTATTCTAGCCATATTTGTTCCAAACTATAGATAATACCTTTCTCTCATCCACACTTTCTGATTTCTTTCAGTGCAGATTAATCATCTCCATTCTACCTTAGATGTTCTTGCTAAACTCTTACTAACTATAGATTTCCATCTCTGATGTCCAAGAATTATTAGAAACTAGAGTAACTCACTTAGTAGTTTCTATTTCTAGATAACTACTCTAGGTAGTATACTTAGTATTTCAGCCAGTGGTTTATACTATGATAATCTTATTCTGAAAATTAACCAAAACTAATACTATCCTCTAGTGTTAGTAATAATATACCTTACCAAGACTATCTAAGAATTAGAGGAGACAAGTAATTACTCTGGGTATACTAAAGTCCTTAGAAATTAAGTCTGGAGTTCCATGGAGATTATGAGAAGCTATGTGATTAGTAATAGAGTAATCAGATATCAGAGAGAACTAGATAGATTTGTACTGGAAGTAATGTACAGATGTTGTGGCAACTACTAACCAAAACAGTCAATAGTATACTAAGTAGTCTTATAAGATAAATGTTATGATCAATCCCTCATATCTTCAATGTGGCTAGCTTATAGACTACAGATGTTAAGGTTACTTTATTATGACTCAATGATCAGCTGTGCTATATATTGTCTCAGTCAATATCTTATATAGTAAGCAAGACTTCTTTATGCTTTTCTTATGTACTATGACTCATTTGCCTCACCAATAACATATGGTCTTTAGGTATATATAGCTGTAAATTCACTCTTATATCCTTATACTTTATCAATTGACTTCTTCCCTCACTCTTACTCAAGTCTTTGCCTAAGTTGCAACCTGAGCCAAGCTCAAAGATTGTAACAATGAAAGTCTTGTGGGAATTACAAGAGAACTCAACAAGAAGTTCCTGATGTATTGCTATCCTATTTATATTACAAGTTCATAATCTGTACTAACAATAAATAACCATACTCTAAAGTCTATGTATTGTTCATAAGTACACTATATGTATTTGACATCATTCTCCTAGCCTCTTCTTCTATGTTCTAGGCCTATGATATAATGTTATGTAATGCATTATGTGTCTCTTATCATCCAAGAAATAAAAGAAAAAGAAAAAAAGAAAATAAAAGAGAAATAAAACCAAAGAAAATAAATATTAAATTAAATTAAATTAAATTAAAATATAAAGGTTCAAGCATATCATAACTGGAAGAGAGATAGCATAGTAGAAGTGCCTCCTATTTACATGTATTATATCTATCTTAAACCTACTTAAGATTATAGGTTCAATTTCTTAGTAGTCCTTTATGTTGGGTAACTGCATAAAAAGGTTAGGGTATTGATACTCCATACATAATTCCTTCTGTAGGCATGGACTGCTATTATACCCCATGTGATAAATTATTGACTTAAAAAAAATATATATCATGACAATAGACTAGAAGAAAGAATTTTACTTCCACAGATGTTTTTAGCAGAGCAGAGCTTAGGTAAGCATTATCTGTAATGGAGTTGGATAGGTATATAATAAGGTTCTGAAATAATAATATCATATAGCATATTTACCATATGTAATCATATAGATAACATATAGCCTTTAAAGTAGGTTAAATATAGTGTTGCATAAACAACTAGCTTAGCATATATAAAATAGATACTTTGTACTTGGAACTTTATCAAGTTCTCTTGTATTAACTAATATAATATTCTACTTTTACTCTAGTACTTGAGTTTAAGTTATAACAGTTCCTAAGATAATTATAGTCTTCTATTTTCAACTATTGTTTAATAAGCTCTCTTTACAATCTGGTCAATATTTAAGATCATTCTATCTAGATTTCTGACCACCTGATATTCTAATTGATTGGTATATTATTACGATTGATATCTCGAAAATGCAATATAGAAAAGAATCAAGGGTAATAATAACACAATTGTCTGTGCTGAAGTAGTCTCAGTCAGCACCTCATGCAGTAGGTGCTCCAATCTCACTTTTTTCTCATGTACTATGACTCATTTGCCTTGTGGACTATAATCTGATTCCTCATATATTGTACATATATATAGCATAAATACCATTCTATATCCTTATGCTTTACCACTTCTATACATCTCTTATCTTCTCTCAAGTCTTTGCCCAAAGTGTAACCTGAGCTCATAATTAAGGTCATAATATTTGGTAAAGTATCAATGAGCTCACCTTATAAGAAAGGTGTAGTAGATAGAATTCACAGATAAAACTAGGCAGAGTTACCTATCGAATGAAATATGTGTCGTACAAACTATGAAAAGGAGCCAAGATAAGTTCCAGAAGAACAAATGATATAGAGGCATTATTAGAATGACTAGGATTACTGCAGATCACAGAAGAAGCCTTGAGCAAGTATGAACAAACAGACACAGAGATGTTAGCAGCACCAGCACCAGCAACAATGAATGAGAACATACAGGCAGTCATACCGAAGAGCATGGTTCTAGATCCAGGGTGGTTTGACAGGGACCAAACAAAATTTGAAGACTAGTAGAAAGGAATACAATTATATCTCGAAAGTAATAGGGTAATAAAGACTGGCAACAGGATCATAGCAATCTTAGCTTGCTTCAGAGGAGGTATAGCAGGAATATATGCACAAAAGAAGCTAGATAAGCTGGATAAAGAACTAGGCACCCAAGATTGGGACAATTTTGTAAAAAAAATCAAGATGACATTTAGTAACAAGACAAAGGTAGCAGATGCCAAATGGAGAATTGAGTCCTTCAAGCAAGAAAAATGGAATATAATGGATTTCATGATTGAATTCAAAGTACTAGCCATGAAGGCTGACATAGACAACCTACATGCAATATTTTTACTGAAGAAGAACATATAACAAGATATCATAAAGACAATATTGGGATACCCACCCATAGCAGCACCTGAGACACTCAAGGAGTAGAAAGTGATGATCACATCAGTTAGGCAAGGATATAAGTCCATAGAGGGACAAAATGACTATAGAACTAGCATAAGAATAACCTATGGAGGGCAAGAACAACCCATGAACATTAGAAAGTCTAATGAGAACTTCAAGAACAGAAAACCAAAATACTTTAATTGCAACAAATACAGACACATGACAAAGAAATGCCAATCAAAAAAGAAAGAACAAGAAATAAGGAAGGACATATAGCCAAGAACTGTAAAGGAATATAGTCAATGAAGAAGTATAAGATTCAGGAAGAATCAGATGATGAAAACAACAAAGAGAAAGGGCAGGATTTTGGAGACAATCTCAAGTAGGCATGGTATGAGAGATCTTCTATCTAAATTCCCAGAATAAATATATTATTCTGAATTGATAAAGTAATTCAAAGAGAGCATTAAACATGCAAGCAGATGTACAAACAAAGAACAGTAAGAAACTCAAGGTTAAAGCACTGGTGGACTCCAGATGCATATACATAGGAACTGATGAACAACTAGTCAAGGACAAGAGAATTCAAATGAGGCCAATCAACTTCTCATTTGAAGTGTTCAATGTAGATGGAATGAAGAATGGAGAGGTAATTAAGGTGGCACCTCTAGAGATCAAAATTAATGAATACAAGGAACAGCTGAAAGCTGCAGTAATAGATCTAAATGGCATGGATATGTTTTTGGGACATGACTGGCTAGTTAAGTATAATCCAGAGGTCAATTGGAAGAATGGAACCATAAAATTCACATGATGTCCCAGAAGTTACAAGATAAAACATCAGAACATTGAATTCAAAACCAGAAGGACACAAGCAACAGAAACCATGATACAGGACAATGGAGAAATCTGAAAAGAACTAGATAAAACAAATCCAGAGAACCTACCAAATTACATTCAGCCATTCACACATTTGTTCAATAAGAAGAAATTCAAAAAACTACCAGAATGACAAGAATGGGACCACAAGATAAATCTGATGGATTAAGCACCACAGGAATTAAATGCAAAAGCATATGCAATGACTCTTAAGGAAGAAGAAGCTTTAAACCAGTGGTTGAATAAACAGCTCAAGATAGGATTGATCATAGAATCAAAGTCAAGATATGTAGTACTATATTTCTACATTCCAAGGAAGAACAGTTCACTATGGTTAGTTCAAGACTATAGGAAGCTTAATCAAGTCATGATAAAGAACAAGACCCTGCTGCCTCTAATAGAAGAAGTATTTGACAAACTGAAAGAAGCTAAGTATTTCAACAAGCTTAACCTCATTTGGGGATACAACAATATCCAAATCAAGAAAGGTGATAAATGGAAAGCTGCCTTCTTGACAAACAAAGGCCTATTCTAACTGCAAGTCATGTACTTTGAATTGTGCAATTCACTGGAAACATTCCAAAGAATGATAAACAGCATCTTTCAAAAATTACTCCATAAAGGGATACTGGTGAATTACATAGACGACTTTGTGATACCAGCCAAAACAATGGAAGAACTCAAAGAAAGAACTATTCAGTTTTTGAAGATTGCAGAGAAACACAATCTGTGTTTCAAATGGTCAAAATATGACTTCAGTATAGAGGAAATCCTGATATTAGGAGTTATTGTGGGGAAGGGGCAAGTCAAAATGGAACAGGAAAAGATCAAAGCTGTTAAAGAATAGAAGACATCAACCAAAGTCAAGGATATGGAGAATTTTCTGGGATTTATAAATTTCTATAGGAGATTTATCTAGAATTTCAGTTATATGGCAAAACCATTGAATGAATTGAAGGGCAAAAAGGAATGTATATGGAGTGAAAATCACCAAAAAGCCTTTGATGAACTCAAGGAAAAGATTATGAGTTAACTGGTACTCTCTCTCCTAAAGAGAGAAGAAAAATTTAGAGTGGAAACAGACATCTCAGAACATGCTATTGGAGGAGTATTATCTCAAGAGCAAAAAGGGAAATGGAAACCAATAGTGTTCTTATCAAGAACAATGCAACCAGTGGAGAGGAACTACGAAATTTATGATAAGAAACTACTGGAAATTGTAAAAGTCTTAGCCAAATGGTGACAATACCTACTGGATGTAGTGGAACTATTTGAAATCTAGACAGACCATGAGAATCTGAAATATTTCAGGAAACCTCATAAATTAAATAGATGACAAGCCAGATAGTACTTAAAGTTGCAAGATTACGATTTCATTCTATGACATATTCCAGGGAAAATGAAGACAAAGGTGGATATCTTATTAAGAAAAGATTAAGTGAATACTAAAGAAGATAATAAAGATGTTCAAGTACTCAAAGAAGAACTATGGACAAAAAGAACTATGGTGGAAGTAACGATGTTGAAGAGAAACCAGACAATGGTAGATAATCTAGACCTACTAGAGAAAGTATACAGAAACAACACTAGGAAAAAGGAAATACAACAGACATTGAAGAAAGAAGATGGGCTATTATGGGAGCAAGATAGAATAGTCTATATAGAAGAAAAGATATATATTCCAAACAACAAGAAACTCAAGGAAAAGATACTATAGGAGAACTATGATTTAGCAAATGTGAAATATCTAGAATAGTAAAGGATGATGAAGTTGCTCAAATAGAATTACTGGTGGCCAGATTTAAAGGAAGGCATCAAGAAGTATGTGCAAGGATATGTTAAATACCAACAGAACAAGATCCAACATCAGAAGAAATTGGGAGAATTATATCCACTGGAAATACTTTAAGGATCATGGCAAGAAATCAACATTGACATAGTCAGACCATTGTCTAAATCCAATGAAATGGATACTATAGTGGTCATAGTGGACTGATTCACAAAGATGATATGACTAAAAGCAATAACAACAAACATATCCTCAGAAAGTATAGCAAAAATCTATAGAGACAAAATTTGGAAATTACATGGAGTTCCAAAGAAGATTCTCAGTGATAAAGGCCCACAATTTGCATCTAAGTTCATGGAAGAACTTACAAAGGCACTAGGAACTACAAAGCAGTTGTCAATGGCATACCACCCTCAAACAGATGGTCAAACAGAATAGATTAATCAAGAGGTGGGGATTTTTTTGTGACATTATATCAGTTATTAACAAGACAACTGGACAGAGTGGCTAGCAGCTGTGGAATTCCAATATAACAATAAAAAGCATGTGGCAATAGGGAAGACACCATTTGAATTAAACTTTGGAAGACACCTATGAAAGAGTAACCTTGTGATCCAAATGGAGTTTTCAAGATTAGAAGAATTTTTCATAGGACTACAAAAGAGCTGGAAGCAGGCCACAAAATCAATGAAAGAGGCTCAAAAGAACATGAAGAGACAATTTGACAAGAAAAGAAGAAACTCTCAAGGATTGAAGGTTAGAGACAACATGTGGTTGGAAAACAAGAATATCTATTCAAATCAACTCTCAAAGAAGCTGAACCAGAAAAGATATGGATATTTTAAGATCTCAAAGGATATTGGTCTAGGAGCATTTCAGCTTGATCTTCTAGAAGGATGGATGATTCATAATGTGTTTAATGAAGATCTGCTGACTAGGTACAGAGAACCACATTACAAAAGACAACATATGGAACCAGCACCTCCACCTACAATTATTAATGAAGAAGAGGAATACAAAGTTGAAGAAGTACAGAAGTATAGGAAATGTGGAAAAGGAATGCAATACCTGGTGCATTGGAAAGATTATGGAAATGAATATGATCAATGGATTACAGAATCAGGGTTGTTATGATCAATGCTTTCTGGATATAGCATAGACTTGGGCAAAGGGTAATGATGACATGATTGGCTGTGCCACAAGTATCTCAGTCAGTGCCTCATGTAGTAGGTACAATATCCTTGCTTATACCTCATGGACTATGACTTGTTTGCTTCATGTACTATGAATGCTTTCCTCATGGGACACTCATATATATAGCATATATACTACTCTGTATTCCTTATGCTTTACCAATTGAACATCCCTTCTGTTCCTTACTCAAAGTATTTGCCTAAGTTGCAACCTGAGCCAAGTCTAAGGTCATAACAAGTGTTATCTTATGCAAAGAAGGTGATTGAAGATTATTGGACAAGGTGTTTGAGTCAAAACCTATAAAGAGAGGAGGTAAAATCCCCTTTTTGACAGTTCAAAACATCACTTGAACTTTAAACGATAAATGTCTTCTTAAATTACAAACAACTACATGACTGCTCCCATCTCTCCCAACCCTTATATCACCAGGAAATTGAACAACATAGATGAAGCCAAAGCATTTAAGAAGAAACAAGATAATTGGACCAGATTATATCATAAGATGCTAAAGGGAATAGAGGCAATAATTAATGTACAAAAACAAGTATGAGACATGATGAAGATAGCAGGAGAGACCAACATAACTATCACAGAAATGGAAGAAGTAATTTTGAAGGCTAGCACCCATAATCGGATAATGAATGCAACACATATACTTGGAGTATTAGAAGATTTATGAAATCTAGTTCAAAGTGATATGGAAAATAGAGTATACCAAATCCAAAGATGTTTAGCTGATAAACTGGATGACTACTAAGATAAAGGCAACAAGTATGTGGATGGCAATATTCAAGAAATCCAGAAGTTGTACAAGAATAAAGAACAAAAGAGGGAATCAAATAAGAAAGGAATAGCAGAAAATGAAGAAGTAATCTTAATTAAGCCATACAAGATATTGATAACCACATCCAAGACCACATCATCCAAGACAACAGAATCAAGCTTCATATAGGACAAAATCAAGAATTTAGAAAGATACATGAAGTTCATATGTTCTCCAACACAAACCAGATTATTCAAGCCACCACCACACTATACATTAATCCATTCTAGAGGAGAACAAGAAGGAAAAGTACAATATTGAAATGACAAGAAATAGCTATTCAATAATACTATATCAAGGAGGACCACCCCATGAGCTATACTTTGTCACCATTGACAATCATGGAAGAGCTATTATCAGACCAAACAAGAAATCAGTGGCCATGTATGTAGTTGGAGAACTTGAAGTGTTGGTTTGAATTCATGGGGACATGAATGCTGAAAATAGGGTATTGTTATAATTGATACCTCAAGGATGCAATATGGAGAAGGGTCAAGGGTAATAATGACATGATCAGCTGCGCCAAAGTAGTCTCAGTCAGCACCTCATATAGTAGGTGCTCCAATCTCACTTTTTTCTCATGTACTATGACTCATTTGCCTTGTGGACTATAATCTGATTCCTCATATATTGTACATATATATATAGCATAGATACTATCCTGTATCCTTATGCTTTACCACTTCTATACATCCCTTATCTTCTCTCAAGTCTTTGCCCAAAGTGCAACCTGAGCTTATAGCTAAGATCATAACATATATACCATTTAAAGTATTTAGAGTAGCTGTCATCTCTAAGAAACTCCATTCTGTTCTCTTAGGATTCTCTGAATGTAAGTCCTATATTGTGTAGGTTAGAATAATAAATTTAGGTCTTTCTAAAGACTGTAAACTCCA
>Ga0157364_1007222_pt1 | contig 11500 bp, 5 predicted proteins | sample AttsexASBM2_FD_111476 | JGI IMG/M metagenome (GOLD analysis project Ga0157364, IMG submission 111476) | Fungus gardens microbial communities from leaf cutter ant in Ribeirão Preto, State of São Paulo, Brazil - Atta sexdens ASBM2 | ecosystem: Host-associated > Fungi > Mycelium > Unclassified ...
CATAAAGACATGCTCCATGCAATTCCTATATATAAATGAATAAAATAATAAAATTATATATACTCTGTTTGTAGAAACAAAAAGTAAAATTTCACAACTGACGATTAATTCTTAATCGAGGTAAAACTTATTCATTATCTCTTTTCAATTCTAAAATGGAAAAAAATGAGAAATAAGTTGAACCTCGATTAAGAGATAATCGTGAATTGTGAAACTGGACCTAAAACTATGATGCAAACTATGTACAAAATAAAAAATAAATACGTTTATGATGTTGACATAATTATTATCATCTTTAATTCTCTTAATGACTGTACTGGATACAGTTATATTTGTTATTTACACTTGCAGATAAATTCTGTATGCGCTGACATTGCGTATAAAATACAAATATAGTGTGATTTTTTATCCGCAATTATATTTGTATATAGATTCGTATCGGCCGCAACCAACAGATATAGAATGTGGACAGAAACATATAAGAATTATATTTGCAATTGTAGACAGATTTCTGTTGATCGATACAGATGTAGATATATGATGATATATCCGTAAATTGTGGATCATCAATATTCGATATCGTCAGTATTCAATCTTCATTGGATGTGGACAGTAAATAAGCAAGATTTTTACTTCAAAAGCTTATAGATATTGATACATCAATAGATCTCTCAAAGTTAAATGAATACAATTACACGTCGTTACATTTTTTAAATTAAAGTAGCAATAGTAAAGCTACAATAATAAATAGTTATATGATCTTTTCTTCAAGCTTACAGCAGACAAGATTTCGCTAGAAACAATTTCGCCAGAAATCTATTCTGATTATCTCTAACGGAAATGTTTACCAGGATTCTGCTAAACTCTTTTTATTTCTTAAAAGCTATGTACACATACTTAGAATTGTGCAATAAATTAGACACGAAACATATTATTTAAATTACTTATGTTTCAGAGTTTTGAATTTTTATGAAAAAAGTGCATTCGTTTTGTCAGCTGTAATTATATAGTTACATTAATATATTTACATATTTTTAAAATATATAATTTTTATAAATATCTTTTAAAGTATGTTAAAGTATGTATACGTTATATAAGAATTACTTAATAATTATTTTTATATAATTTGTAATAATTTTTATATACTTGTAAAAATGATGAAAACTAATTCAAGATATGAATAGGCTCATTGACTCTAGTGAAGAATTGGAACATTCGTATGCATTAAGAGATAAACGTATGCACAAATAACTACAATCTTAACGTATGTCAAATCACATACTTCTTATTTTTATTTACTCTTATTTTTGATTGCATGTCGAGTATGTAAAGTCAAGCATAAAATGTGTGTTCAAATATACCAATTTAATAGTTATGTGTATTTGTACACATAAACACATATTTCTATATCATATACTCAATTATATTTTATTTTCCCATATTGTATTCTATTTTGTTTTTTATTTAATTTATTTTTCAAACATGATTATTTAAAAACTTTCTTTTCTTCGATATTTATTTTTACATTTCTGTCTTTAGGATAATCTCAGAGTGTTTAATAAATAATACTATTCTCTCTCTCTCTCTCTCTCTCTCTCTCTCTCTCTCTTCCCCTTCCTTTCTCCTCTCCCTCTCTCTTAAATATCAATAGTGGAGATATTCATATGTAAGTTAAATAGACATTCCTACATCTCTTCTAATGCGCTTGTAAATCAAATTAAGGAAATACTGATATACGTGTATATATTGTGGCTCACCTTTTGAAAAAGATGTTATGATAATTACAATAAGGAATGCATAATCTATATCTATTTATGTCTATGCAAATAAGATATTACAAAAACTTTATGCGCACATAAGATGTAGGGGACTGTATCAGTTAACTACAGGGGTAAGAGAAATAATCGAAGTTACATTAAAAACAAACGTGAGACACGTGTAAACATATCTAAGCACGCAGCAGCGATTGCCGCTCAGTCTGCTCTAATATCTTGTTGCGAACACATCTATGATAGAAGTTACACTACAATAAAAAAATCGTACATGTACTAAGTAAATATTTTTATTCTTAAAATTTTTGTTTTACAATATATAATTGTCTAAGATATTTTATTTCTATTAAGATAATAAGTGTAGTTCTTACTTAATAAAATTCAACAGATTTTTTTGTTTATGTGTTTTTATTATCATATATTGTTAATATTTTTAAAAAATGAAGGAATGGAGATAGTAGACTAATCACAACATGAAACTGTATGACTCATTTAGTGACAACTCTTATAATATTTACTCAAACTTTTATTGCTTTAAAGAGATTTTCCTCAGTCTAAATGTTATAAGTTTAATTCCTTCATGTTCAATCTCGAAAATTAGACGTGTTTTTGCACAAAATGAACAAATTTTATAAAAAGAAGCATCTTCCTACGAAGCGAATTTGTGTTTAAAATATATTTTTATAAAAGTGTTATTAATATGTAGCCGAAGATATAGCTTAAAATACATTAATCTTTATTTTAATAATCTTAGTTAAATTATCTTAGTTAAATTACCCTGGTCCCGGGGTTAGTTGAATCAGATGGAATGCATTAAAGAAAAATGCATTTTTTTTCATATTAGTTATCAGTTTCCCCTTATTATTAAAATATTATTAGATAATCAAATATATGTAGTAACTGGTATAGAATTCATTTTTTCAAGTCTCTTAATTTCGTCTGTAAAAATTCAAAACTGAAGTACGAATCTATTAATTCCGTTCTCCCCTACAATTATTATAAGTAAATTTTATCAGTAAATTTTAAATAAGCATTAAAAAATTATTCACGAAATTATGCATCAATATATCTTCTTTTCGCTTATATATTTCTTTTTCGCTTTCTTTTTGAGCAACGAGTTCTAGAATATTTTAATTAGCTGATATAACTGATTTACTATATCGATTAACTAAAAAGTTAAAAAAATTTTGTATTTTATATTGCTAATTCATGCTTATATTTGAAACAGTGATTTTTTTTGTATAGATGCGATTTTTTGAGAATAATAAAGCAAATTAATGAAAATATTTTATAAACTATTAAACATTACGAAGATTCATTTTTTAATTAAAGATATTAAGGAAAATAATATTATTTCTCGAAAATTGTTGGATTGAAAATGGGCGATTGCGATTAGCAAGACATTCAATACTTAAATACTTTTAATTCGTAGCAAACACGAATTTAAAGTGCAGAGATGTAAGTGCAAAACTAACAATCATTATTTATTCTATTTAAACGTTTATGATTTTGTAATTAATTAGTAAACTCTTCTTTAGGATATCTTCTTCTTCGAAAAAAAATTACTTGTATAATTACTTGTATAATTTATTATAATGTAATACGATTTATTTTTTAAATTGCATGCTAGTTAAGACAATTGTACAAAATTTTTCTTTAATTCTATTAGATAATACCTTTCACGAATATTATTTGAGTTATCAAATTGTAGTCATGTTATAAGTCACATTATAAAAATTATTACATTTATATGATTACATGCACAATTAATCGAGAAAATTCGGAAAAGCATGTGTCGTTATCTATCTGCCAGCTGCAATTATGTTTGTGCTTCATTTTTTTCTATAGTCTTTACAATTTATTAATTGCCATTTTTCGAGTTCATTCTTTTGCATCCACTCAATAATCCACTCAATAACCTCAATCCACTTGTGCAAATATTTCTTTTTACCTTTCAGCATATTTTTTGCATTGGAAAGCTTCACTCCTAATATACCTCTAAAATCAAAAAGAAATTCTTTTATATTTATATTTAACAATCGATTTTGCTTCTGATTAATGAGTCTTTCTGATTAATAAGTAATATAAAATTTAAATACAATAGAAAGTTAAAGCATATAAATATGTATATTCTAAAAGCCTATTTCATTCAGAAAACTTTTCTATTCCTTTTCTTTTCTATTTCTATTGCATTATTTTTGCACGACAAATTAATTTAAAAGCAAGTTTGTCTTGTTAAATATTCGATTATGTTATTGTTTCAACTTTTGCTGAAATCTTTCAAATTCTTAAAAATTTTATATATATTAATAATTGAGCATAAATTTTTGTTAAAGTAAAATAAATAAAGTGAATAGCATAAAGTAATAGAGGATTTTATTTTCTTATTTGTTTTCTTTTCTAATTTTTTGTCAGATAAGATAAATGATTTGCAAAATATAAATATTTCGACGCTGCCATTAAAAACTCTAGATATATATTGATCAAAGGATCTGTCTGAAAAAAGAAAAAGAAAGTTAATAATACAAATACAGAAGAACTTCTGTGAAAAACTTCATTTGGGAATAGTGCACAGTCCTATTAAAGCAATTTAAATATTGCACTCGTAATTCCTTATTATTAAGAAATTATTTAACATCGACATTATTGAATTCCTCAGAGTAATGCTCTTCTACTATAAAGACGAAGTAGTTTGATTAGAGAATATTGAGAATGTATGAACTAATAATTATGTGTGATTAAGGTGTACATTAAATTTTTTAATGCAAATTTATGCAAATATCATGTAATTTTTTTTTCAAGTACAAAATGTCCGTAACTTCCTGTTTTCAATGATAGTTAAAAATAACTTTAAAAATAATTTTTCTTATCGAAAATGTCCTTGATATGACATATCATGAGAATAAAACCGTGCAACTTGCTAATAACAGTAAATTGACGGCAAAAACTGACAAAACCGACTGACAAAAATCAAAATCGATCAAAATTTTGCTAGGTTTTTGTTGTCAATTTACTATTTGATTATGTACATATTCAACAAGCAAAAAATATTTTGAAAATATTTCAGCAACATTGTAACGTTACTGAAGTGTTCGAAAATGTTTCTTTTATTTTTATTAATTAATTCCTCACATATAGATTTTTCTATTTTTGTTGCATTAAAAAAATTATTTAAAAAAATTAATTAATTCAAAAAGTAAAGTACGTAAAAGAAATAAACAAATTAATTTAGAAACAAGTTTATATTATCAAATATTTGATGCATATATTATTTTTCCAATTTTTGCTGAATTTTTTTCAATTAGAAATTATATTGTGTTCTGTGATACAATCAGGTGATACAATCAGGAAGAGAATGATTCTACATAAAAAAATAAATCGAAAACGTAGAAGGGTAGACAAACGTAGATCCTGTTTGCTTACAAATCGTCTAGAGGTATTGTTTGCCTATATCACTTTTGCCAAGAGTTCGTTTGAACAAAAACAAAAATTATTGCCTACAGCTTTTTTATAATAAAAATTTTAGAAACGGAATCACACTTATCTATACATGTAATATTGCCTACAATATTATTGTCACCTCGATTGCCTAAGCACTTTTGCGCACAAATATAAAATTAAGGTTAAGTTAAGTAAGAAAATAATTTGTATTTATAAAGTAGAGAATTTCTGTTTTAAAGCAGAGAAAGCAATGTAGGCAATAATTTTTGTGCGCAAACAAACTGTCAGAAAAGTAGGCAAACAATACTATAGGCTATCAATTTGTAGGCAAAAGAAGCCTTCTCGACGTAGAATAAAATTTTTTTTTTACGCGGCCTTGTTTTCGAAAAAATTGAATTTGAATACATTGTTAAATCTGTAGTGTCAAATTTAAACGATTTACAAAATTTAAAATAGATTTAGAATAGATCTTATTTTGTTGTTTATTTTCTCTCTTGATGCTTAATTCCTTTCTGGTACCTAATCTCTTCTTTAGAAAAATCTTTTATTATAGTAGTTATAATATTATTATAATATTTATAATATCAAAATAATTATTATAATAGTAATATTATAATAATTATTTATAACATTACATTTATAATATTTATAATTAAAATATTATCTCTTATTATAATACTTATAATATTTTCAAATTTAAATAAAACTTATTTGTTATAAATATAAATATAAATATAATTTGAAATCTGTAACTTCCTGTTTTCATCAATAATTTAGCTAATATTAAAAAGAAAATAACTCTCTTAATGAAAATGAATAAACAACAATAGCAATAAATTTTAAACAAATATTAAGAAAGATTATTTATAAAATTATGCAGTGATATATTTTTTCTTTTCTCCTTTTAAAATAACATCTAAATAATATTTATTATATTGATCATTTAAAAAATTAAAAAACCGTTTTTTATTTTATTGGTTTTATTTTATTTTTATTATTTAGAGTAGTTTTTCTTATTATTGGTCTATCCATAATATTTTACAAAAATAAATGAGAAATAATGCATAAATGGGGAATAAATATATGAGGCAAATGTTTTGCTATGCAAAACATAATAACCCATTCTCTTGTTATAGCCGCATGTCAGAAGCAAGAAACTATTCTCTTGTATTTTACATAACATTTTTTTGGATTAGATAAAATAAACCACTTTCTCTTTAATATTTGTATCTTAAAGAACAGATTAATAAAGTGTGTTGAAGATTTGTTTCTTATGGATTAATAGCTGAATTTTGATCAATTATCAACAAAGACTCGGACCGAAATTACATCACAAATTAAAATTTTGGCCTGATTATGATTATAGTCCAAGGTTACTCAACTTTCGGTATCTAGTTCTTTTACTGATAATGGTGATCACTACATATATATATATGTATATATGATTACCAAAAATCGAAATCTAAAAGGATCGAATCGGATTCAATCGATTTCGGTAACGATTACGAGAAAAGGATTGAAAAAAATTGGATTTAGATTCGAATTTTTATCCGGACCGAAATTTTTTGAGCCGAGTTCCTGGTTATCAATAGTACGTTAATATGAACTTTTGGGGCTGGACAACTGTAAGGATCACATCAAAGCATCTGGGGCGTTATAGTTTTAAAAGAAGAAATAAATGAAGAAATTTTGTAATTCAACAATCATATTTGTGACATGATTTTGTAAATTATTGAAATAAGAAATAGTGTTGTCATTAATAATATATGTAATTACGCGTAATTTATAGCATGAGATATTTTAACAAGATTTAGCTTGATTAATATATTTCTCATTGACGAGATTTTTTATTACTTTGTCGATGTATTTATGAATCTTAGAGGTGTGCAAAAAGAATTGTATTATATAGAAAAGAGGAAGCTGGATTGGGTCAATTGGGATATTCAAAGATCACAAGCCTATAGGAGTAAATAATATAAATATTTATAAACACGATTAGTTATATAATTCATTGATAAAAATATAAAATAAATATAAATAAAATTATGTACATTTATTTCTTAATACAAACAACTTAAATAGAAAATTTTTGATACATTTTACAAAATATGTATCATAAAATATAATAAATAACATTTATTCGTTCTGATAATTATATTTTATTTGTTATAATATATGTGTATATATAACATTTTATTCCAATAAAGTACACTTTTTGTCCTTAATTTATTTATCACTTTTTTTTTGCTTACTGTCCTCTTTGTTTGTACTATTTACAGAAAGTAAATCTAATGGCAATAAAAAGTCGGCATGTTCTGGTAAGGTATTAAATGCAAAATTTATAAATTTTTGAAATTCTTTAGTAAGAGCATCAATTTTTTCTTGAAGCATTTTATTCTTATTGCGATATTTTGTAATCTTCTCACTCATTGTATTTATAGTTTCTTCTCGTTCAGCAATAAGTTCATGTAAGGATTTGATCTTTTCCTATATATTTTAAATGCGTATTTAAATGTTTTTTATTACGAAATTTTTATTTCCAAATATACAAATTATTTTATATATATATATATATATATATATATTTACCTCAAAATATTTGTTTATTATTTGCAATTGTAAACTGCTACGTAATTTTTCCACGAAAAAAGTATAAATAATATTTATTACATTTTGTATTTCGAGTTCATGACGTTGATCATGCAACTCTTCCATTTTCTTGTTCTCAATTTCCTTGATTATTGCATCAAATTTGAGATACTGTTTCCTTTGTACATAAAAATCAAAAGTTCAGTATTTTATATTACGATATTTCGAAAACTTAAAAGTTGTAATAAGATAATCAAACGCTATACATAGCCTATCTAGTAACTCAATATAATCCTTGCTATTTATGGGTAATTACACAAATAATTCAACAGATAATACTAATAAGTCATAGAGGCTGTCGAAATACTTTGATTGAAATAGTTTATTGCTTGATGTTTGTTCATTCTGTTATTAGTAATAAAGGAAAATGCAGAATGATGTAATATTTTGTAGGTAAGCAAGCTTTCTATACCTATCAAGAGATGATGGATTATTAATTTTCGTAATATTGTTGTATCTCTATATAAAATTTTACAACATCGTATTTAGTTTATATTTTCCATAGCGTTTCATTTATAATCAAAAAGAAAACCTCTTTGTAAAGTAGAATAAATACGGCCAACTTTAGGCATATTAAGTAATTAATTGCCACAATTGGCAATTAATATTAATAAGCCATAATTGTAATGTTTTTACTACTTTTGATATTTCAGATCATAGATTATAATTCACCTACTAAATGTTGTAGAAATAAATAAAATAAATAATAATAAATAAATAAATAAATAAATAAATAATCATATTATAAGTGTTTATAGAAAATAGTACTTTATATATTCTTATATATTAATAAACGTATCAATATTAATAGCTAAAATATTGTAATATTTTATAAAAATAATATTAGATCATTTATTTTTCATTTTAAAAACATTTTTTTATGAAAAAGAGAAAAACACTTAGATCACGTATTAAGTATACATAAGAGTGAATCAAAGTAGTTGAACCAGTTTTTTACTTTACAAGAAAATTGTCGACCTCATTAATTATCGACTTAATTTTCAGATTGAATGTGTGAATACATGATGAGAATTGCTGGTCTAAACTGAGAAAAAAGTGCATTTTTAATAACTTGTAATAATTTTCATAACTCAACATCAAACGTGCCTGTTTTCGCGCTCAAACCAGTTTATATAGAGCGTTTTTTCATTATCCAACTAGAAACTGTCAGTTAGGGTTATCTTCGTCTTCAGGGATTTAGAAGAGAAAGATAGCCTTAGCTGTGATTGCTTCTAGTTGCATAACGAAAAAACGCTAATGATGTTATTTATGCATCCGATCTATATCGTTAAGTCAATAATTAGATATGTAATTGATCATTTTTTCATAAGATAAAAAAATCAAAAAAATCTGGTTCAATTATTCTGATTCATCTTGTATATAAATAATAAAAATGTCTCATATTTTTTTAATATTAAAAAAAATATATAGTTCTTCTTTTAAATCTATCAGTTTTCAATTTTTTGCTACACACTTAGCAAAAAATTAAAAAAAACATTGCAAAGCTTGGGTAAGCTATAAAGAGTTTGATTATTTTATTTATATATTTTTTGAATACCTTATAATGTTATTAAAATCAACAATCATTTTTTCTTTCTGTGCCTGACGAGTTTGCTCAAGTTCATTATAAAGAGATGTAACAACCCAATTCATCTGAGGTCGAATTTTTCTTAGCACATCTTGTGTTGTGTCCATTTGCGTTTTTATGATTACCTCTTGCAATTCCTTACTGCATTTGGCATCTATATTCATCAATTCTACCTGTTGTATAATTTTAAATAAATTTTCATTCATTATATGTTATATATACTGATCACCTGCAACTTTTCTGTAAATTCCTGCTGAGCGGCCTTGAAATATTCCTCATATTTAGTATGAATTTCATCCGCGTTACTTCTAATGATAAACCTCTTTTCAGCTTCGAGTCTATGACAAGCCTCTGCAAATTCATCCCTCAGTTTTTTCTGCGTCATCGCTTCAATCTCTGCCTGAAACTTCTTCAGCTCTTCTTCGCCCAGTGCTGATAAAGCAAGAATTTATAATATATCAACAAGCATAAATATAAGTATATGGATCACTTTTGACGTTTCATCTAATTCAAATGTAGTGAGTATTACCTAGAATGTCACTATGTAGATACAATTTAAGAATTTTCTCCTTTTTCATCCACGTTTCCATCATGTCTGCCTTTAACTGACTGTCTTGTGAGGCGCAACATAATTGTCGTGAAAGTTTGGCAGGTACTGAATCTAACAGCTTCACAGCTTCCTGGTGACTGTAGTCGAAAAGAACTTGTGCCAACGTAGTGCCAAGACATCGTTGAATTTCCGATCTTGTCGGACTTTCATCTCGCGCAGCGCATTCCAACTTGCGAAATTTGGAGGTACAAACTGCATAAACACATTTGCAGAAATAAAATCTTTGCAGTTTCTACTGAACGATATCTTCTTAAGATCAGATTGCATATATATTTTTTCTTGTGTATCTTAACGCAGCATCGCTTACACATTGCGTTATCAAGAAAAACGGCACATTCTTTGTATTTAGTTTATATTTAGTTTATATTTTTACGAGAAGTTAACCCTTTGCTCGCCATGCAGCAACTCTGCGTCATTCGTAAATTTGAAGAAACAAATGAAAGTAATAGGTGAAGATAGATGAATTTTTATAAGTATATACTATGATATAAATAGATATATTTTTCATGATGATACATATACTGCATGTAATACTCCAAAAATCTGAATCTGCGTCTTTTTGGTGCTTAGGGCGACAAGCTCAATTTATTATTCAAGATAAGATCATCATTTCCTATTTGATTATAATAATAATAAAAGTTTAGTCGAAATTAGATTAAGTATATCACAAATAGTTAAGTATCATCAAATATTAAATATTATACTACTATATATATTATATTATATAATATTATATTATTATACTATTAAGTGTAACATATATAGCAAAAATATAGAAAAATATAAAATTATATTTATTATTTATGTAATATTTTAAATTAAATATTTAAAGATAACAATTTATTATACATAGTCAGCGTCATAAGAAATAATTGTGAACATCTTCCTTGCAACATATTGTTTTTCAAATTCGATAATCACATATACAGTTAATTTAGATAGCTGTTTATTTGTATGAAAAGAAAATATTATGTCAGTGTTTTTATAAGATGATGTGAAGAAACTAATACCCGTCGATAGCATGTGGGACAAGTGGTATCCTTGCAAATATTCAATAAAACTACGGCACTCATTAAAATTTGACAATTAAGAATTGAACACTAATTGATAGCTTTTGATTATAGTATATGTGATATTGCTACTCTATTGCTGTTATTAACAAATCATTATTAAGTCATGTATCAATAACTCGAAAGAACTGTTAAATAAATAAAGTACTGTCGATAAAAGTATTGTCGATAACTTCTCTTATTCACCATAAGAAATTTAGAAAAAACACATAACAAAGAAACACATAACAAAGAAATTATCAGTGCTGTATGGCTCTTTGGATGGTCTACCAATATATGAAGGAGAATCAGGTTCGAATCCCGGATGTCCTAGTATTTTTTTCGTGTGTCACTTTTATTTCCTACAGCATTGACAAATGATATATTACCG
>Ga0157364_1007223_pt1 | contig 11500 bp, 6 predicted proteins | sample AttsexASBM2_FD_111476 | JGI IMG/M metagenome (GOLD analysis project Ga0157364, IMG submission 111476) | Fungus gardens microbial communities from leaf cutter ant in Ribeirão Preto, State of São Paulo, Brazil - Atta sexdens ASBM2 | ecosystem: Host-associated > Fungi > Mycelium > Unclassified ...
CGCATAGGATTTAGGTTTGTTCACGTTAACAATCAAGTTGAGAATTCGCAACAGCGCCCATTCACTATCGCGTTCCTGGAACTCTTCAAGAGTTGCCAACGTGGGCTCGATGACGTGCCGATCGCGCATATCAGTACATCGATATATCTCGTTGTTCTTTGTAATTATGCTCTTATTAACACGTTTATAGTTCGTCGCAAATTTACTGTTGAACGCGATGTTCACTTTTACACTATCGTGTCTTTCTACAGCGTATCGCACTCGAGCACTATATGCTAGTGTCTTCTAAAAATCGCCACTGCTCGATATAATTCGCGTTGACCGCCGCATCGATCAGAACGCGATTCTCAAACGCGGCTCTCGCCAGATAAGAAATCGTTCATTGCCACTTGCGTACTCGCTATCAACAAACCGTCACTCCAATTGTGTCTTTGTATCCGTGAATCACGCAATCCTCGCCACCGTGAATTGTCTGTGTCCAATGGCGAGACCCGGATACTTGGCACGACAAAGTTCTTTGAGCCGCTTCGATGCGACCTGACCGCACTGCTCCAACAGTTCACGTTCCACTCGCTTGTGATTTTCAATGTCTTTTTCACAGTCTTTAGATCACGTCGAACTTTTATTTTTACTGGAGTACTTAATAGTTTTTCAATGTGTAGAGTGGGCACGTGCTGCACGGGCATACAATGTTCATCGGCTCTCTGCATTTCGAGCACGATCACTTGCTGTTAGTGTATAGAAAGAACAATTCTTTTTCTTCCTAATGAGATACATTCCTTTAATGTTAATGTTCGGCAAATCAATCATACATGCTGCACATAAGACTGAAGAATAGTATCATTATCCATTGTATAATAACAGCAGATTATGCAGTGCTTAGTATGTATAGTTCAACGTATGGATTTCTGCACAAATTTCTCTGCGTGATCCGTATTGTCGTCGCTTAAACCAATAAGACATTTAGTATCGTTGGATTGTACTTCTTCATTGAACGGCTCTTGATTCTTTATATCTTCAAATTCTACTTTCATTGCTTCAAACAACTTGTCTGTATTTACACCGTTCATATCCTTGATGTTCGCACGATGATCAGCTATACTTTTTCACGTTACTCTTATCGCAATCGGTTCGACAATCTTATAAAGCGCCAATTGAAGTGCCGCGCGCTTATGACCATTATACCATGATATATTTCATTTGCGACTTTTTTGTTCCTTTGTCTATCTCCCCCCTCCCTTTCTCCCTATTGGTTCACAATTTTGTAGTCGCAGTATCAACGATATGTCACCAATTACTTCCTAGAAAAATATTGTTATTGGCGCTTCTCTTAATGCATTGTCTGACTTAATGTCACTGATCTTATGGTTCTTCCAAGATAAGTATTGTTATCGACACTTCTGATCTTGAAAGAAAGAATTGTGAGAATGTATGGTAGCATGATTTCATATCTAACCCTCATTAACAGCGTTTTGTTTAGCAACCGGGACATCGATGATGATGTGTCACCGATCTCGTAGACAAAATATCTTGTCCGGGTTACAATACCGCAAAACATTTTGGGGTGGGTGCGGGGTCCGCGGCTGGCTGGATCCCCAATGATACGTGACGTCACAATAGGGTGGCATGTATCATTGATATCAGTAAACATTGATAGAGCCGGGATTTTCTCCGCGCCTTCCTTCTTTCCTCTCCGCGCCTACGAATATCCCGACTCCTCCTTCCCCATCTCCACCTACGAATATCTCCGCGCCCCACGCTGTCCTTAGATCATAGTTAGAATCCCCATATATACTATTCTTGAAGAAGAAAAATTATCTCTATAAATTGCTATGTAATTGCTCAAAGAAGAAGAAATTAAGTTTTCCGCAGACGAGTTGCAAAAACTGATGAACATTTTAGGCAAATTCAGAGTTAGATTTTTTATTACAAGGCTATATTTTACGAGCTTTGCAAATTTCAGAGCTTTATGTTTAAATCTCAATGAACAGAGAGCGAGTCAGAATAAGGCCTTTTTATATTTTTTTTCTACCTAAGTAATAGATTAATTTTAATATTCCATCTTGTATTTCGAATACCTACATTTTTCATACGAAACTTTTTTCCTTACAATCAACATCTTTCGTTTTATAAGTGAAAAACGTCTTTTTTGCAACTATTCGAAATATTGTTTTTCGCATATTTCCTACACAATTCTCGAGTCTCAAACATACGCGTTTCTTTTTTTATGACAAAGAGTTTCGTGGAGAGAAATTCCCATGGACTATTCTTGCTACTCAAATTCATGAAGAAGATATATAACGTGCATGAAAAATCGTAATCAATTAAACTTGTAAACTGTAGCGTTTTAATATGATTTATACTATTTGGGATTAATGGGAAGCATATATTATTACTACAATTTATTAAAAACTTATATGTTATTTAGAATGCTCCTTACTTCTTTTCTTATTGTTACACGCCGAGCGGCTGAGATTGCTGAGAAAGCATTTTTGGTTGCATGAAACAAGCAACTAGAGCGAGAAAAACAGCTTACTGTCTTGTTCACTCCCGGCGCGCCGAAAACGAGCACAACATTCATGGGTTCGTGCTTGCATGTGAATATTACAGCGTCGCACCTCAATAAATGGCTGAATTTATAAGCGCAGAAAACTGACGTTCTGATAAAAAAATTTCTGTTGCATGCCATTTTGTTATTATTTGCTTAATTGTGGAAATGTGACTTGTCTTGTACTTATCGAAATCGTAATTATCGACGAAAACTAAAGTCTTGGAATTTTATATGTAAAAGTGTATTTTCACTTATTTCAGCAATAGTCAGATCATGTTTCTGCCTTATAGACTCACTTTACGTGCCTTTTACTATCATTTAGTGATTGACAAAGAAGGAAAAAACAGTTTTCGTCGATTTTTACAAGTATTTTAAAACAATCGCGTCACTTAGAGTTATTTAGACAGTCTTTATTTATAAATAGCATATAATGTAAATTAACGTGTCATTTTTCGCTTCTGACGTCACGATTCCAACATGCCGTCGCAACTACTTAGGAGCCTTAATTTAATTGATGAGGAATTTAGGAGAATCATAATTTAAGAGGATCATAATCAGTCTAAAACGCTATTAAAACGCTAAGAAATTTTTGCCAGGAGTTTTTATGTAGATAGAATGGATTAAATTGAGTCGAAAAGTCCTCTACTATTTTGCAATTTTCGCAATGGTTAATGAAATATTAATTTAGTAACAATGGAAGATTCACAACGAGGGAATAATCACTTAATGTAATCGTGGAATACCGTTTCAGAAATCATTCTGAAATCCTCATAAGATTCTCATATAATCATTTTGTAAATCAGATGTAATCATGAAATCAGATGAAATCGTATGAAATCATCAGATATCATAACGAAATCATGCAAAAATCATTTTGAAATCCCCTGCAATCATTGGAAATCATGGTAATCACCATGAAATCTGTAATGAAATTATGTGTGATTACTATGAAATCTGATAAAGTCAATGTAAATTTAAGATAGCAGAACATAAATAATATGCAGCCATGCTTTGTACACAAATGATGTAATGTTCCGATCACATTATCGATTCGATACATATTTTTACTTGTAATATCGATAATTTATTATTCTGGGGAATCTCCTTAATGCACATACGTGCGACTCACAAGCATTGTGCAAGCTCTGAGTCACATGTCACACTTGTATGCGTTATGTTACGCATGAGAATAGATATCGATATTATTAATTTGTATAAACAGTTAAAATGATTGGACGTTGAAATTGTTCACGAATCATCAACGCCGAATCCTAATATAAATAAATATTTTCTAATCTTAAAGAATGGAGGACGAGGAGAAAGACCGACAAAGGAGCGAAGTAAACAAAAAAGCCTAAATTAATATTGAAACTCAGAAGAGAGTCAAATGTGCGTATATCAAATGTGGTATATGATAGAGACGGGAATAGAACTGAAAGTTTCCGCATGTTTAAAAAATATCATGCGTCTGGAAGGTTATAACATACCCATCGCTGTACAAAGAATGTCAGAAGATAATATTGAAGAACTGGAGCTTTTTGGTAAAACAGAAATGTTAAAGTATATTTCATAAAAGGACGAGAAATACAGTGACTATTTTTAATAAATACTATTTTTAATAAATATTTAATAAATAATAAATACTATTTTTAATAAATTTTATATTTATCCCAGTGAGTTCCACATTTCAACTGGACATAAGGTATTACTCAGTGAAATACAAAAATTCTTGCTTAACAAGCTCTCCTTAGATAAAATGTATTTTATATTTGAATTAAAATTTGGAAACTCCAACTGTCAACCCCGAAAATTAAAATAAAAAGCATGAACTTTGTTACGAATCAAAAGTTACGAACGAAAAAATTATGAAAGCCAAATGAATCTCAAAATAAAGACTTCTCACCGAGCTCTTCGCAGCATGCCAGTAATGAAATCTACACACTCCTGTTGACATCAATTTAAATGCTGAGCACGACATTCTTTATGGCTTAATAATAACATGGTTGAAAAATCAAAATAAAGTAAATAATATAATTTAATTCAAATTTTTATCTAATTTATATAAGTAGGTATACATTATTGATATAATAATAATTAATTTTTAAAATTATACAAATAAATAGATATAAATAACTATTCAAAATTCAACTAATATACTATATGTAGATAGTTACGAAGATAATTATTGAGATAATTATCTTCGTAGTTATCTATAATATATAATTATTAATATTGAAAGGAAAATTTTACTCCAATATGTTTAACTTAAATAAATAGATACTTCAATTGCAAGATCTCTATTTTAATATCTCTATTTTAATAACAAAACACTGATAATTTAAATTAAATTAATTGCAATTTTCGAAAATTATTTTCTATAAAATAAAGCAAATCAAGAAACAAGTTAACGAAAAATTTTCGCTTGCTTCTGTAAAAACGATCTCATAGAAGAAGAAATAGATGATTAGAAAGTTCTAATTATGCTGCGAGGCTAAAATTATTTGTCCCATATGTCAGAAGAAGATAAAAACATACAAAATTGAATATGGAAAACAAGAAAAAAATGAGATGGATGATATCAAATTTTGAGAGACACATCAAATTTCATTTTTCCAAAACGAGCAATTTTCATGATAGAAAAGTACAGAACATTCCATTGAAAAGGCAAAGCAAAGCCTCTTGAGGACTTCTTTTTACAATCTCCTTCAGAAAATCATCTTGAAGATGATGAATCGAATTCTGATTTTGCTATGGATTCTGCAAAAGACGATATCACAGAAGATATTACTGAAGAAACAGCGAATTCGAGGAAATAACTTCCAGAATAGGAGGCGCATACTTTTCCAATAAAACATTATCATTATCACGCAGTAGCTTTAAAAATAAAATCTTGAACAAAATTGTAAAGACAAAAGATCTCAATTATACAAGAAACAGAAGTTACACTATAGATCTATTATAAAAAATCAAACTCGAATATCACAATTTTTGAAAATTCTAAATGATAATAAATAAAACTTAATTTTACAAAAAAATATGGAGTTAAAGAAATATTTAGAAAATGCTTTATCAATATTATTAGAGAAGAAAATTTGGAAAAAAGTGTTACAAAAAATTATGACGAGAATAACGTTTTTTTATTAGAAATATTAATTAATTCTGCTAAAAAGAATGTAAACGCGTCAAAGCCTAGTTTTAGGTATAATGAGGCTTTTAAGTTATTTTCGACATATATATTTATGCTTGGAGGAAGATTATTATATGAAACACTGTGTAAAAATCTTCTATTACCTTCTCCTACGTATAAGCAGATATTTGCAAGAAAATGAGTAAAAAATAATTGAGGAAAATTTACGTTGCGATCAATTGAAATCTTATCTACGTAAAAAAACTTACCTTCTACTATATGGATCTCAGAGGATGCTACAAGAATAAATGGTAAAATTTAATACGGTCCCTCGACAAATCAGTTAATAGGATTAGTTTTACTATTTAATAAGTATAGAATGCCTACATCGTATTCATTTCTGGCCAGATCAATCAAAGAAATTGAACATCATTTCAATGAAAGGAAAACTGCCTCGTTAATATATGTTATTATGGCACAATCCATCGCAGATATACTGATCCATTTTGTCTATCATTATTTAGTACTGATAACAAATTTACCTCAGAAGATATCATGGCACGCTGAAGATTTATTCTTAAAAACTAGCTAAATTTAAAATACACCAGGTATATAAATATGAAATCGGAATTTTTTTTATAGAAAATACACGTTTATTGCATGAAAATGATAAAAAATATTTTATTCGAAGTATTACCCATAGCTATACATTTTTTCCACCTGTTTGACAATTTGTGGATGCCACGCCAAAAAAATTGTTGCTCTTTTGAGCCAAACCAGTCATCTAGCCATTTTCGTACATCTTCGTAAGAAGTGAAGTGCTGCTGAGCAAGTTCGTGTCCCATCGATGCAAATAAGTGGTAATCAGATGGAGTCAAGTCTGGTGAAAGCCGCATGCGAAAGTATTTCCCAATCAAACGCCTCAATCGTTTCCTTGATCAGTTTTGCTGTGTGTGATGGTGCATTATCATGAAAGCAAAATCACTTTGTGTTGCCTTTATTGATATTCCGGACATTTTTCACACACAGCTTGATTCAAATTGATCATGTTGTCGGTAGCGTTCAGTATTAATGGTTTCGCCAGGTTTTAGCTCATAATAGATCACACCTTTCTGATTCCATCAAACACAGAACCTTGTCTTCCGTCCATAGCGATTTGGCCTTGCAGTCAATGTCAATGGTTCACCTGGAATTACCCATGATCTTTTATGCTTAAGATTCTCAAAATATATCCACTTTTCATCGCCACAATTCGATGGAGAAATAACTTTCTTTTGTACCTGGCGAGCAGCATTTCGCAAGTGATTTTTTGGTTTTCCTGTTGTCTTTCATTCAGTTCACGTGGAACCCATTTTCCCATCTTCTGGATCTTTCCCATGGATTTCAAACGTATGGAGACGGCCTCTCACATTCAATTGATCCGCGAGTTATTGTTGAGTTCGAGCGTCATCCTCATCCAACAATGCTTGCAATTCGCTGTCTTCAAACTTTTTCCACGTTCTTCGTTTCTCACATCAAAATCGCCACTTTTTTAAACTTCTCAAAGCACTGTGATTTACCAAGAGCATGCTTACCGTAAGCTTCGACAAGTATCTACAGCAGCTTTCTACAAATGGTAACAGAAAATAAATGTTGTCCACAAATCGTAGTTTCCAGATACAAAATTCGACATGTTCAATGCTATTACAAACTATACTGTTGTATGAAACTTGTATTGTTATGAGTTGAAAATCTTTGTCAGATGTCAGAACAAGGAAATGGCGTCAATGGCGCCGTCTGACGGCAACTACATTGACAGCTATTGGTTTTCCGGTTTCATATTTACATACCTTTTTTCATCAGATGGTGATCTTCGTTTGTTAAAAGCAATGCATATGAAAATACATTTAGAAAGTGAAATACATTTCAATGTGTAGTACCTTATACTCGAGTTTGATATCAAATTAGTCGTGGTTCAATGCTATACCAATTGACAATGATTTTGTACAAGATACCATAACTACAAAACTTAGAAATAGGTTAAAACCTTCTATTTTGTTACCATTCGAGAAAAAAATTATTTCTGTAAATTATTTGAAAATATTGATAGATATTATATCCGAAGCACTTGTTATCTTTATTTGATATTGAACCTGAAAGACAATATGAATTTTGAATCTGCTAACAAAATATCACAAGAATGTGTGGAATTACTACTTGATTACATCCTTAATTCTGAGGGTACTATGTTATATTTAAAATTATTGAATTACATAATATACTGATATCATATACTGATTCCTACTTAACATCTTTAGAAAGACTTTCTAAATTATGGTACTGTGTATTTATAATACGAATGATGCAATGGATAAAAAGTAATTAAAAATATATTTTAAAAGTTTATATATTTAAAAAATTTTAACTTTTTAAGTTAATTGTTATGCTTGTATTGAAATTAATGTACATAGTATGGTAAATGTAATACAAAGAAATCGCAATATGTCACATCTGTTCATGCCATTGTTTAATAGTCAACCTTGTGATGTATTTTTTCATCAAAAAAGATCTATGTCCACTACATACTTGACTATTGTAAATTGTAGTTTATTTGATGTCACACACAGAATTAAAAAAATACAAAGTTACAAAGCGATATTTTAAGCAGCAAATTATATAAAAATATTAGTTTCCCGAGAATAGCACTTAAAATAAAAACAACACAGAATTCAAAGCAGTCTACCAATTAATGATGATATTTACGAAACGATTGAAGAAACTAGGAAAAAAGCAATCACTACTGCTCACATGTTCAATTTAGAACCTGGGGAACTAAATTGCAATTTATTTTTAATAGCTAATGACGAGATTGATGATTTCGAAGATGATGAAAACTGAAATGAAAATAACTTGTGTATGTAAGCACTAGAGAGAATAATACGGTTACATCAGATTCTATTCAAGCTTCTACTTCTAGAATCACAAAAAGATGACGAATTTCTAACAGAAGGTATTCTTGAAGACGTGTGCACTTTATTATCCTTGTCTGATGGTTATCTTAATATAAAAGATTATGGTGAAATGACTCTTGCACTAAGTAAAACAAGTCCGTTTTATCATTGTAGCAGATGCGCATGGTAAAGAAATTGTTGTTAGAAAATCGTCTATCTATCTTGGCTTCTTAATAAAAATTGTGTTCGCCTCAGTAGTGATCGTTTACAGCGTGTATAGAAAAAGAATTTTCTTCTAAATCAAAATCTACTTTAAGATTGAATACATAACATCTTGTAGAAGAACTTGTAATGACGTAATTGTCGGTGAATGGTGTTTTCGACAGACTGAAAATGTAATACTCTTGGGTTTGATTTTAAGTTTTTCCTATCTTCGAAGTAAAAGTGGAAAATTTAGAGAATTTTCTAAAGAATGTACAATTAGCAATTATAATCAGATGAAGTAGGTGCATTGTGTTCATGGTATAGTTCTAATATTGAAGGCAATGTTAAATTTGCATTAGTAGAGAAGATATATAAGTTTGAGAAATTATATATGTACTGTTATCAACCGAATTTATAGAGAACAAAACTCGAATTAAAATTACATGAGACTGTTTTAAAATCAAATGTTTGATCGAGCTAATAGCCAATAATAGCTAATCCAAATAATAAATAGCTAATCCAAATAATTACGTAGTTTCTTTTGAATCTAAAAAATCTTTTATTTATTACATAGGAATTGTAATTTCTTCAAAGGAGAATAAATATAAAATTAAATTTATGAAAAAGAAAAGAAATTATTTATTTTATTTTCCAAAGCAAGACGATATTTGTGTTATTCAGTCTGTTAATATTGTACGTAAGTTATCTTCTCCTAATATCGCTGATAAAGGACTTTATTTATTCTCTTCACAGGAACTTGTAAAAAAAAAAAAAAATTACAAGTTAGAATAAGTTTTTTAAATAATATCATTGATTTTTTGTTATTTGGAAGTTCTATATATATATATATATATATATATATATATATATATATTATATATATCATTATATTTGTTTCATGTATATATTTTTATATACGTACTTATTAGCTTGTATTTGATTTATTTTTATGTAACTTACAACGAGACTTACAAGTTATTCATAGAATATAAAGTATCTCTATTTTTTATCGTGAAGCAATAATGCTAATATGTTTGTCATTATATTTATGTATTCTCTTATTTTTTTATTTTATATTATTTTTCATAACTTTTATTGTTCTGGTATAATATGATATAATATAATATAGCATCCTGCACAATATAATATAGTATCTATTTGGAATTTACTTATAAGCCCCGTTTGAAACAATCTATAATTCGCAATTAAATTCGAACTAAAATTCTATTTATACAATAATTTATTATGTCATATATTTTAAATATATATGCGTATGTATTTTGACATACATGTATTTTTGTAGATGCGCATTATATATTTTCAAATATTTTCTATGTGTTACACGCAAAATAAAATTATGTTACGGATTTGATTATAGTGCTTATAATGATTTTAAACAATAAATATTTGTAATCCTTCTTAACTTGTTTCTTATTTTCCCCAAAACTTTTTTTTTTAATAAATATGCAAATATTTATAATAGTTCACCTTGTAAGTAAGTATTATTCACTTAAATGATCTTTGCATATAAATTTGGAACAATAAACAGTAGACAAATACAAAATTACTTTACATTAAAATGATTAGAGTAGTGAGAAAAATAGAAAGCAAGGAAAAATTTTTCCTAACTGAACTAATCTTAAATGGAATGAAATATATAGGGTATATATAGGGTACTCAGTAAAGATTGCAACATTTTTGTAATGAGTTTTGAAATGCAATTTACTCTCTCTCTCTCTCTCTCTCTCTCTCTCTCTCTCTCTCTCGCTCTCACACACACACACACACACACACACACACACACACACACACACACACACACACACACACACACACACACACGCGCGCGCGCGGAGCAGTTTTCACTTATGCATTCTTAAAAAAATTGTTGCAACCTTTTAATTACTGATTGCACATGTACATTTTTTCAAGCTTAAATTACGTAGATCTTTTAATCAAATAAAGTTTAATATGAAGGCGTTTATAATTATTTTATTCAAAACAAATGAGAGATCAATTGTAGTGTTTCTAATCAAAATAATTTGTAATCACTAGAAATCTAATAATCATATATGCTATCGCGAGAAATCATTGTGCAATCAGATCAAATCATTTGCAATCAGATGAAATCATTTATAATCAAATGAAATTATTAAAAATCGTATGAAATCAAATGAAATTATGTAATCATTGTGGGATAACATTTCAGCTGGTTACTCCCTCAGTTCACAACTCTGGAATCGACTTGATTCTCCATGAAATATGTTGTTAAACACGAAAATCTAAGAGACACGTAATTTTTTAGAGTATTTTTTATACGTACGTTAATTCATGTTTAAGGGATGAAAAAAAAACGGTATTTTTCTTTTAAAGCGAATATCATCGAAAGTATAAAAGAAAAAATTTTTTGAACAAAAGTTGTATGGTTTCAAGAGTACTTTAAAATTATAGATAAAAAAATTTTGTTTATTTTTTTATTTAACAAAATACCCCATAATTTTCTTAAATTTTCATTTTTTTTTTACCAAATTAAAGATTATTTTTTTACGAATTCAACCATGTGTAATAAAATTATATTACAATATATCATTTTCGAGAATTAATTATTAACGCTTTCGTATATCATATATATATATGTATATATATATATATATATATATATATATATATATATATATAATATATAAA
>Ga0157364_1007224_pt1 | contig 11499 bp, 5 predicted proteins | sample AttsexASBM2_FD_111476 | JGI IMG/M metagenome (GOLD analysis project Ga0157364, IMG submission 111476) | Fungus gardens microbial communities from leaf cutter ant in Ribeirão Preto, State of São Paulo, Brazil - Atta sexdens ASBM2 | ecosystem: Host-associated > Fungi > Mycelium > Unclassified ...
ATGATGCATTTCAAAACAATAAGTATTGGTAGAGATACAAATATATCAATGTAGTGACATAATTAGTTATCTTCTAAAATTAGCCTAACAGCTGCTATGACAGATAACAGCTCCCATCAGGTACGAGTTTTGATCATGTAATGGCAACAGTTTGTGCATGGACCATCACTCTTTTGTATATATACCTCTGTGTGAGGGCTAAACCTTAGACTTAACAACATTAATTATTCCTGTTGATACTACTCATCATCTATTATCATTACCTCTTTATACTGAACCTCTGAAATACTATTCAGCTCAAGTATCACAACCAGTGAGTATCTTATTTGTGATACACTCAATTTATTAGCCAATATTTCTTCTTCTCTCCAAAACAATAATATAGTATCTGTTACTATAAACACAACTACAAGAATAAGTAAGTCTGTATATGGAGAGACTTTGGGTATTACACTGAGTAAGTGCTGTTTATTTTATGTATAAAGGTTGATATAATTTGCTGTTAGGCTTTTTCTGCTAGAAAGTAGGACATTATATTATTATGACTTAGGTTCAAGGGTTAGGACAAAAGATAACTCTTGTATTGAGTAATACAAGAGAACTCAATAGAGTTTCTAAGTATAAGATGTCTACCTTATATACAAACTACTGATGGTCCATGCTACACTTTTTTAGCCCTACCCTAATAACCATATGTTTGCCTTGAGGTCGATATATGTTAACTATGCCATATGATATTATCATTTCTAGAACTTTCTACATTGTTCCATTACATTTTGTCTTCTTTGCCTATGTTTAAATAAAGAAAAAGAAATTCAAAATAAAATAAAAAAACCTAAAAGAAAAGAAAAATAAAATGAAACCAAGCCCATTATTTACAACTCTGATATATATTGAATGTATATTCAAATAATGGGAAGTATCCAAGAATTTATATCCAAAATTGATTATTCCTACCACCTCTATTATTAGTTACTATTACTCATCAAATTAATATCATGTTATGTCTCTGCAGAGAAAGAAGAAAGATGAACGTTTTGATAGAAGGAAAATCTATTGAAATAACTAAATAAGGGGATATAGAAGTATATATAACAAATGTGTCAAGATTTAGACATGAGCATCATTTATATAACTATCATAAACTATCATCTACATCTACCAAAATTCTGCTGGTTGACTATTCTATACTATGTGCTTGATATATTTTACTTTGTCTATCTTCAACTATGACATGAACATTCATTTATTAGCAAAGCTATGTTTGTAATATAATGAGTAAATGAGATTATGATTCAGAATTCTCTTCATTTCCAACCAAGATCAATATCCTTTCAAGAAGTTGAAATTATCCAATATAAATGTTTATCTTACCATTGCCATCTTATATTCCAACCTTTTCTCCACAACTATTTTCAATTTCTAAGTTAAACTCTGGTTTTTGTTTTTATTGAGATATATTAATATCAGCAAACAAAACTCTAGGCCAGGAATATTGATTCTTCATTATTGGTTATAACAGCTTATTTAACATGGCCTAGAGTAGTTACATCATATAATTTAAAAATATTTTAGTTGGTTGCTTATTGTTGTTTGCTTTTGAGCCTATCCATTTTTTTGGTTTGCAATTCTGCATCTTTCAGAAAAGTTATGTCATTTGCTATCTTCAAAGACTGGTATTGTATATTGTCTGTTATGGCTGCTATTAGTGTGTTTGTGTGCTAGCCAATTGATATACTTGTTACAACTCAGAAACCTTAATGTTGGTTTGAGAGAAGAACCTTGTATAGGGTTTACACAAGAGAACTCAATAGAGAACTCTTTACAGGATCTATCCCTACTTATATACTATATGTCCTAGTCCATGCTACAACTATGCTACTCCTGCCCTAATGTTCATGCTTCTACCTTATGTCCTATTACTCATCCACCATAAGACCACCATACTGTATATATGTGCCTTGATGTCATACTCTTAATCTCTACTGTACATGTGTGTACTGTGTATATACCATGAGGAACTATTGTCTCTTGATGTCACTCCTAACCTTAACTCCTACTCTAGACTCTAAGTCCTTCCAGACTGCTCTAGACTACTCCAGGTCTATGACGTAATGTCATGTGACTTCCCAGTCATGTGCCCATATCTCTCTCTAGCCATAGACTAATTATTATTACTAAGGTCCTAATTCTAACCATAATTGTCTGTCCACACTTTTGAGTTATAACAATACTGACTTTTTGTTACACAGTTTGGTGGATTACTGTATGTACAGGTGTATGTCATGACAATATAATACCTCAAGAATGCCACACAGCAGGTATAATAAGCAGTATTCAATGATAATCCCATTGTAAACATTATAGTATAGATGGCTTAATGAAAGTCAGTTCTATCCTATTATAGATCCTACATCTTACATTCTTATTCAAATAGTCTTTCTATCTTCTTTGTCTTGTTTTTGAGTTCTTTTAACCATCATTTGTTAATGTATTCTATTTACTTGTTGCCATATCTAAAGTTCAAGAGATTCAGTCTGGTTGACCACTTTCACACTATTTCAAACTGAGACAGAAGATATAGATTTTTCCTGTGTTTGACTAGAACCCAAAATAGTGACTTGTTGTCCTGACCTATTAACTATCTATCCTTCATGTTTTGAGAGTGAAGCTTATATTTATTACAGTGCTTAACTATGAGATTAGCTATGTTCCAAATTATGAGGGGATAAACACTGGTCATCAGCTTTGTTCTATCATGTATAAATACCATGTCTTCTCCTTGACTCTAAAATTGAGCACAAAAATGGCTGGCATTGATGTCAAAGAGACTTGCTGTTACAAACTTCATTTAGCTTGTATTTCTACAACCAGTGAATTGATTTTCACAAATTAAGTTATGCTGGAAAGCCCCAAATGATGGCTATCTTTACATATATGGAATGTATAACAGCAATAACAAAGGACTAAGATATCAGGCCATCAGTAACTATAAAAGCTTTATTTGCTAATATTTCATAAATGGCCAAACAGATTCACATGATTAAATTTGTGTTGTAAAGTGCTTATCAAACCATTTCTGATAATATCTTGTAAAATTAGCCTGACATCTGCTATAACAGATAACAGCCCCCATTAGATATGAGTTTTGCTTATGTAATAAAAACAGCTTGCACACAGACCATTACTATTTTGTATATATATATATATCTTTGTATCTGAGAATTAGACCTTAGACTTAACAATGTCAATTATTCTTCTTGATACTACTCATTACCTATTATCATTATCTTCTTATACTAAACTTCTGAACCACTATTAAGTTCAAGTATCACAATCAGTGAGTAGCTCATTTTGTGATACTTGCTGTATTTGTATCCTAGCAATAAATAACAATAAGTGGGTTACTAAGAGATTAGTTGTTCAGGACAGGTGAGAGAGCCATTGATATTATGTTGTATGAATATCTATAGAGATGCTCTTGACTGGTAAAGTAAAACTGGGCAGTGTTGTGATTCCAGAAATAAATAGAAATAACCACAGTCAAGCTATTATGTTGTGGCAACCACTAGACACTCAAGGTCCAATGATCTCACTAACGAGTAAACCTCAAAGGAGAAGTATAATGTGGGAATTCACAAGAGAACTCAACAAGGAGTCTCTGCTAAATTAGAGTCCTATATATATAAAACATGCTTGGTCTGTGCTACCAATACTTAAGCCTACCCTTATGTCCATGCTTCATCCCCATTCCTGCCTCATGTCCTACTCAAGGCCACCATGTGTACTCTATGTGCCCTGACATCATCTTCCAGACCCTTTCATCATGTTCTAGGCTTGTGACGTCACATCATGTGACCTGTCATGTGACTTCATTGTCACGTGCCTCTTCATCATTCTTCAAGAAAAGCAAAAGCAAAAGAAAAAGAAAGGTAAAATTGAAATAAAATAAAATAAAATAAAAATTGTTGATGTCCAAAGCATCTCATAACATATTAGGTGTTAGAAATTAGCTAAGAGAGCACAGTGTAATATTACATGTGTGTTACAACTGTTACTATCACACAGTCATGTGACCTGATAAAACATTGTTGAATTTATTAAGAGTAGTAATAGGGCCAGAAAAAATTAAAATAGAAGAGGAGAAAGTAAAGGAAGTATTTGGATACCAGAAATAGGTGTGAGTTTACTGGAATCTTGATGTCCAAATAAAACAAGTGAGTGGGGCCTGTCACATGCCAAACCTAAAGTAGTGTATCTGAAGCAAGATCTGAGAGATAATCTGAGACAAGATAATCTGAGATATTATCATTACTTGATAGCTAAGTGTATATAATCATGTGATCACTTGTCTGGAAGACAACATAGAAGCCACATATTTCTGTAGGCCAGGGATTGAATGAGAGATAATTCTCTAGGTTATTGATATTCCATAGGGTAAGGAGAAATTTGGACAAAATAACTATCTGGTTTATATCTAGCAAAAATACAATCTCTACATGAGATTCAGTATTTATACATTTGATAACCTCTCAAGTATTTGAATCCCAGAATTCAATAGATCATCTTGATTTGATGACCATCATCTTTCCAAAGGGTGAGACTACAAAAATATTTGTATATCATCTTGAATGTTCATAGTGGTAGTCTGATTTCTCATTAGATTTATATCTCACATCTTCATAGTTCCATCACCACTTCCCACCAAGATCCTGTGGCCGTCACATAATGGGCAAATACTCATTATTCCTGAAGTGACTAGAAGCTTTGTTTCAAATATCATATGTGAGCTAGTCATAAAGACCTTCTATATCTCAACTATATTATCTTATATGATAAACAGGTGACTGGTGAAGGGTACATATGAAACAACTACAGGAGTACTACCACTGAAGATTGCCATCCCTTGTGTATCCAATCACCAAACACAGATATACTTAGATTTCCAAAATATGGCTATCAAAATATCACTGGTTAGCAAAAAGTAGAGTGATGGATATTTGCCAGGAGAATACTGAAATTGTTGAGTATTCTTGTCATCTTCTACATTCCATAATTTAATGACATCCTCAGACACCCTTCTTATAGCCAAAAATTGCCTATTAGGAGAAAATTGGATAATATTGACATCTATATCTGTTATCTCAAATAGTATGCTAGACTTTGGTGTATTATTTTCAACATCTTATAACTTGACCCAAATTCATGTTAAATGTGTCTGAATCAATGATCCATCTTGTTATGGTATGCTTGGACACTAACATTTTTCTTTACTTTTATCTATTTTTCTTGATTTAATATATCTTTTCTTTTTCTTTTTCTTTTATGATTTGACAATGAAGAGGCACATGACTGTAGTCACATGACATGTCACATAATGTGATATTATAAGCCTAGACTCTGAGAGAAAAGACTAGAAGGATGATATTAGGGCATATGTATATAGCATAATATCTTTATAAGAGATATGAGGATTGATATATGGCGGAAGCATGAACTATACATGGACAATAGGGTAGGGTTATTTATTGTTAGTATGGACCATGAGGATTCTGTATAAATAGCATAGGAATACAGTAGGAACTTCTTGTTGAGTTCTCTTGTAATTTCCACTTGATATCCTACTGAGAGATTTACTTGTCATGCTACTATTAGTCTTTGTGATTACTGGTTGCCACAATAAATCTTCATCTTCATTGTCATTATCATTGTCATCTTCATTTTCATTTTCATTCATCCAAATAATTGAGATAATGCTGCTATGACAACAACTATACTAAATGAAAACAGAATCTTGACCCTCAATTCTAAACTGCTCATCAATATCCTAGATGACAGTACTATCACCACCTTCAACAAGAATATATGTTCCATTAGGGCTGAAATGGATATCTAGACAACTAATAGTTCTTAAGCTCAAATAGACTTAAAATAAGATGTTCTGTTTAAGAGCCACAGATATAAACTCTTTCAAATGATGTGCAAGCAAATATCTTTTCAATCTGGTGAGAAGATAAAACACCATACAAAATGCTTATCATGTTCCATAATAAAGAAAGTGAATGGCCACTGAACAGGTCTACCCTCAGACACTGTTAGTGTGTTTAGAAACTTTAAACTAAAGTTTTTGGTAATAAGTGAGTGCTCAGGTGCAAAGAAAAGGGCAGACAAATAGATATGAGTAGAACTCTCTGAAATTGAGATCATGAATGCCAAAACAAAGTAGAGAATATCATAGATAAATATATTCAGTTTGTTATTGGGATCAAGTATGTTATGATCTTAAGCTTAGCTCAGGTTGCAACTCAGGCAAAAATTTGAGTAAGAGTGAAGGATATGATCAATTGGTAAAGCATAAGAATATAGAAATATATTTATACTATATATACCTATAGACTATGAAGAAACCACATGTCCACAATGATATAATATATAAGGATAATAGGAGGAGTCAATGAGGAAACAATGTCTACTACATGAGGCACTAACTGATATAACCTATGGTACAGCCAATCATTGCATCATACCCTAGACCCTACAAGACACAATAAAACTATACAATAACCATGAGGAGATGACCATAACAAAGTATCTATCCAGCTAATATGAGATAAATATTATGACAAACAAATGAACAACATACCTTTAATTCAGGCCATTCTATTGTTCTTTTCAGAATTACAATGGCCTTATGAGCTCTTTCTGAAATGCTTATTATCTCCATCTAGAATAGTAACTTCTCAAGCATTACAAACTGAATCACCACCATCAACATCTGCTTACATAGGGTGCAAACAAGGTAGTCTGTCCAGAATCAATATAAATATAAAAGAAAAGAGGAGATAGTAGATATGTTGGCAGCTAAAATGTCTCTATTACTTATGTCTGAAGTTTTCAAGTTACATATATTGGAGTAGAGGGCTGATAATACTATAGTATTCAAATACATCATAGCAAGCTGATGTTTATGAAGCTTTCAATCTTGGACAACTATGAACTCAGGGAGGTCTTGTGAGAAGAAAAAAAAGAGATCAAATGTTATAAATTCAAGATCTTAGAGTTGATCAAGCAAATAAATCTTATATTGAGTTAACACAAGAGAACTCAATAGAGTTCTTGGTACAATGTATCTATCTTTATGAACCAACTAGCAATGGTCTATGCTCTACCACATCTAGCTTATTCTAAAGACCATATGTTAGTCATAAGATCAACATGTGTTATACACGTTATATGATATTATTACTTCTCAAACCTTCTATTATGTTCCATGTGACCATTACTGTGACCATGTCATCTGATGTGACTGATGTGTGACAGTATAACCATAATGTTATTCTAATCCTAACTCTAGATTCAATCTAGCAAATAAAAATAAAAATAAAATAAAACAAAAATAAAATTTAAAATTTAAAAAAAACTTGGGTCCAATGTTTGTAAGTCTGACATTGTCCTCAAATAAGAATAATGAAAATAAAATATAAGGCATTTATTGATGACAGATATAAGATTATTTTAGATGAATTGTAACATGTTTAAATCAGAGTCTAGAATCTTGACTCTTGAGAGCATAATAAGCACATGGTTATCAAGTAGTTCCTTGGCAAAAATCATAGTATCCATAACAGAGGTCACTGCCTTAATATCTTCTTCTTGAAAATTATAGCCAAATAATACTTTGATAGCAGTAGAGTACAAGGAACACAGATTTATTAACCTCTTTCTGTTATCTTGTGATTGAAGGATAAAAAAGTATGCTTGAGGATTAACCTGAAGAAACTCAGCAACTGTAGTTGTCTAGATAAAAATACCAGTAGTATGAGGAACCAGATAATTAAGAGTTATTACAATCTATACAGGTCCCACTCCCATAGTGTCTAGTCATGGCTTGAGAAATGTATGGATGTTACCAAAGGTACTGTCTTTTAGCTTGACTTCACTGCCAAAGAAAATATTAACATGTATGCTGATAGAGTTAAGAAACATTTTGATGATAGTATCCTTTAATCAACTTGTAATAACCAACTTGAACTTTTTTAAGCAGTTGACCTAAACCTAGCACTTGAGTATGTACAAGAGATTACTATAGTTATTTCACTCATTTGAGTTATGCCTAAGGCCATCCCACTCTTTTAATACATCTATTGAAAGTTTCTTATGTAGAACATTATCCAAGCTGGATATTAGCTCTACAATAAGATCTTCAAAAATATGATTTATATCAGGTAAACTACACTATTTATCATGTTTGATCAAGTATTGATGAAAGGAGAGATACAGACAAGCAAGATCACAAGCAACAACACACTAGAGAGTATCAGTAGTGATCATAGTAGATTGTATGCAGTTACATTGGAATAATATTACATATTATTTCTAATATTATAGCTGCTTTTTATAAGACAAGAGTACGGACAGACTTTAGGGTTAGGGTTAGGACAGAGGACAGATATAGACATTAGTATTATTATTAGTCTACAATGGAGGAAGGGTATATGACCTAGAAGTCATGTGAGATAATATTATAGGCCTAGAGCAGTCTAGAAAGGTCTAGAAGGCTAGAAGAGCCTAGACGATGATGTTAGGGAGCATGTATACCACATTGCTACCACATGTAAAACACATGGATGTTAGGGCAGGATGCACAGTCTTGCACAGTCACTGCAGAGTAGACATGAAGTAGACACATTGTTGTAGCATAGACTATCTGTAACTTATATAAATAGGGTAGCAATGCAGTAAGGGCTCCTTGTCAAGTTCTCTTGTAATTCCCACTGCAAGATAGTCAGGTTAGAGCTTTGCTGAAGTAAGCAAACTACAAGTGCCATTCCGGCGAGTGGTTGCTACAATACTGCTGGCATTCTTGACCTTGGTTTCAATTGTTTGTAGGGTGTCACTATAGATATTATCTATATATAGAGCATACAGTATGAGCTTTTTCCCCCCAAGAGTACTCACCAAATTGTCCAGCTCCTTCTGCTTGGTAACAATATCTTGCTCCACTTAGATCTCTATAAGAAGATTACAGTCAAATTTATTTACAAAAGTATTTAGTTTCTTCCATAATTCAATTACTTTGTTCTTTTGAGTGGCAAGAATATACTTGACTGGGACCACAGATTCAGTCAACAATCCATCTCAGATGAATTGATACATACATGTCTAATCTTTGAACCACTTCTGAATAAAATCCACTACTTCTTCTATCATTTCAGAAAATTTGTTGATAGTGGCACTCAGTTTATTGGACTTTGGAACTTTTTTGAGCCTATTGAGCTGATTAGCTAGGGTGCTTATGCTCTCTACAAGCCTTTACATTTCTGTGTGAGTTTTATTTTGAGCCTCAAAATTTAATCAGTTATATTTGTTAACTAGAATAGTATTTGTGATGACAATAATATATGCAATGTCTTGTATTTGAGTTGCATGATTGATACTGTATCTAATGGCAAAAAGTTCAGCTTTAGTGGAAATTACATTCATTGCATAATGAATGGTTTGAGTGATGATATCTTAATCTCTATGGATATATAAGACTGAAGTAGTGACATTGTTTTTGATACTAGCATCAGAAATGACAAGAACTGTGTTTTGATTGATAAGAGAATCCTTGTAGATGTTATTGAGTTTGTTATGATGTATAATTCTTATATTAGTGTCTTTTTGGTTAACTGAATGAAAAGAAACATGATTAGGAAAAGTATTTACAATATGAAAGCTGAGAGAAAGTTCTCTATTTAAACTGTCAAAAACAAGAAAATTTTCATTCAAATAATTATTTATATCTACTATGAGACTCTTGATCTTTAAGCATTATTTGTTAATAAAATGAGGTAATAAAGCTTGACCTTCTTAGAATGATGTTTGTCTAAGAGAGAATTGATTGCATGTTGTTTATGTAAAGATATCACATACAAATAATGTCAACTAATAATTTTTTTATAAAGATGAAAGTGGATAGGAATAAGGCTAGCTACAGCCTCAACTCCCTATGATTGTTAAGAACTTAAGACTAAAGAGTTAGGTCAAAAGAACAACCTTGGATTGGGTAATTATAAGAGAACTTAATAGAGTTCCTAGATATAATGTATTTATTTTATATACTAAGACAGGTAGTTCATACTACTACTGTGGTTAGCCTATTCTAAATGATCATATATCTTCCTTAAGATTAATATGTGTAAAACACATTGTATGATATTATCATTTTAGAAACTTCTATGTTCTTTTATTATGATATGTGATCATGTGACCATGAATGTGACATGTGACTGGTATGACACTTTTTGTGTAATATTTTGTGACCATGTGACTATGACATTATGCTAAACCCTAACCCTAATAAAAATAAAATAAGAAATAAAAATAAAAATGAAGTTTATTATTTACAACTCTGGAGGTACAAAAAGCTTCTGTTATCTATAGAACTACTCTTCTCTGCATTTTCTTCAATCTTTTGAGAGGTTGATATAGTAGCACTTTTTTGAAATATCAAAGCTGGAATCTGTATAAGACAATAGAAAGAACATATATTCTGTATAGTAACTGTTTATATATTGGAAATAGCTCTCTTGTTGAATTTCCCAACATCTCTATACATTTGATCATGGACAAAGCTTTGTTAGTATAGTAATGAATATATTGACAAAAAGAGAGTTTTTTATTAAAGAAGAATCCTAAATATCTCTATTCATCTTTAGATTTAAGTAGAGAACCTTCCAAAGATCTTAGATCCAAAGGAGATGGGTTGATGTTTTTTATCAATCTCAAGAAGTAAAAGACTTCTAATTTGTCATGTTCAATAACTAGACCAAATTGGTTAAATAAGATCAAAAAGATGTTATAACTATAAGAAAAGAGTTGCATTAGATCTTTTGTAATTCTTTTCCTGAGAAACCAAGAGTCCATTATCAACAAACAAAAGAATCAAAACTGGAATAGAAGTTAAAAGATTTTTTGTTCTTTTTTTAAATATAAATATATGAACAATAGAAGTAATATAAAAAGTAGAAAGAATAGGGAAAAGTATGGATTTCTAACCCATATTTACATTGGCTTTGAAAAACAGAAGTATAAAATAGTTCCAAATATATTAAGTCTGTCTATTAATTAAATAACTGGAGAAGAAATTGGAAATTCTAAAATCAAAATCTGCTTTGCTTAGAATTATCAGAAGTTGATAATTTACTGAGGAAAAGAATTATATGATGTTAAATGCTAGTTGTCAAGATTGTTGACAGTGGACTTTATTTTATTTTCTCTTTTCAGTTTTATTTTACTTTTCATTTCTTTTTCTTTTTCATTTTTCTATTTTTAGAACAACTCAGGTTAGGATTTATCAGTCACACTGTCACATCAGTCACAAATTGATGGCATAGTTACAAGACTGACCACGAGACTTGGGAGAATGGAGTAGAAGGTACTAGAATAAAGTGACGTCATACAGCATGGACAACATATGCTGGCCTCATGTAATACTCATGGTCATTTAGGGTAGGG
>Ga0157364_1007226_pt1 | contig 11498 bp, 8 predicted proteins | sample AttsexASBM2_FD_111476 | JGI IMG/M metagenome (GOLD analysis project Ga0157364, IMG submission 111476) | Fungus gardens microbial communities from leaf cutter ant in Ribeirão Preto, State of São Paulo, Brazil - Atta sexdens ASBM2 | ecosystem: Host-associated > Fungi > Mycelium > Unclassified ...
CAAACATTGAGGTCTTCATATCTCCACTAATATTAATCACCTTGAGGTTGTTCTAGGCTCATTCTGAGCATTATGAAGAAGGCTTCTGCTGAGCCTAGAACTGAAGCATCGATCACAGTGGTTTCTGAGATATTAGCAATTTAATAAATGGTAACATAGTGGTTACCAGTTGATCTGCTTAATATCTTGGCCAATATTGATTACCTCAAGACATGACTAGTATTGATTGAAAGGTTTTTTTAAGGGCTTTAAGCTGACTTTAAGACCATGGGAATCATTGAAGAATTGGTAGAGATATGACCAAATGAAGTTTGTAACAACATGACTTGTACAGTTGAAGATGATTTTGACTGTCCACAATAACATAACCTTTTTTATTTTCAGATAAACCTACAAAAAAACCCTCAACCAACTTTGGGTCAAGTTTACTCCTCTTTTCATTAGGTACATGCATGTATGCTTGACACCCAAAAATTTGGATATGAGCCACTAATGGTTTCTTTTGCAGAAACAGTTCATAGGGGGTCCTATCTTTGGATACTGCTTTTGTTGGTAGTCTGTTCAAGATTTCCTGAGCATACTTTATAGAAAAGATCCAGTATGCCTTGAACAGTTTAGAGTCAAACATCATGGTCTATACCATCTCCAGCATAGTTCTGTTGAGTCGTTCCACTCCTCCATTTTCCTGTGGAGTGTTTGCATTTGTCACCTCATGATGTATACCTCTAGTCTTTAGCTACCTTTGGAAGTCATTTGCCATATACTCCTTATCTCCATTGATTCTCAAGAAATTCACTTACTCTTCAGTTTTGACCTTTAATTATATAATCCAGTTCATTAACACCTTTGAAGCTTCATCCTTGGTCCTGATGGATTTTATTCTGATATAGTGCAAAAAAGCATCAACAAATATCACAAAATACCTGCATCAAGAGTATCCTTCAACATCAAAGGGGCCACAAACATTAGAATAAATTCTGTATAGTCTCCTAGGGTTTTTGACATCTGATTTCTTTGGTATGACATCTCAAGTCTTTTTCCCTTTGAGGCATGATATGCAGTGAGTGTATGTAGCACTATCCTTTTCTGTTTTAGCTTCTATTCCTGTTATCATGGACTGATTAACAAGTTTCTTGATAGATTAGGTCATGGCATGGTCCAAGCATCTGGGCCATGTGTTAATTGATACCCTCGCAACATGAGCAGATTCCTGGGTAAGAGGGTTATTGGGGACTTCTAGGGTTATCTTAGGGTTGAAAACTAAAGGCAGGTAAATAGAGGACAATAGAACAGTAGTGCTGGCTGACTGGACTACAGTACTAGGAGACATGCACTGCAGAAAACATCAGCTACAAGTCACATATACTATATTGGCATGCACAAAAACTCATCTACTATAGTCCTAGACTGTTATGATCTTTAAGAGTAACTTAGGTTACAACACTCAATAAAGGCTTGAGGGCAAGTTGAGAGTAAAGGAAGAAAGGAAATGATACATTTGGTAAAGCATAGGGAATACAGGTGAGTATTTCCTACTATATATGTCTATTTACCATAAGGTAAAAATGAGCAAAGTACATGGCAGACATGAGGTCAGCTAAGTGAAGAATATGTCCTACCAGTAAGGTACTGACTCAGCTATTGTACAAGTAAGGAATTATCAATAAGTGAAGTAGCCCATGTGTTGGACTCATGGAGAACTTGTTATGAGAGCCCTAAAAAGAAAATAGTTTTCTGCATGTTCAAACACTTAATCTACAACCTCAAGTCATACAACAGGGTTGAGATATAAATAGGAGCTTAGCTAATCTCATCACATGACAAGGATCAGGTAACCATAGAATGCTCTGGAAGAACTTGTAACCATGGGACTTTAGTATATAGCTACTTGTAAATAGTATAAGTAGTAGGTCAATCCAACAAAGAACTCCATTAAGTTCTTCTTGAACATCCATCCAGGGTAATCACTAAGGGCATTCACTATCTATTGATAACACTTGGCTTGCTCTTTGTCAAGCTTTTAGGCACCCTTTGCCACTGCCTCCTGTTTTCTTATTCCACATGCCCTTTACTGCTTCTTGTGTTCCTGGGTCTTCTCATGCTTTTCTTCCTCCTTTCTTTTATGTGAATCACAAGCTGGATTCTCAAGTAAAAGCTGGTAACTGTGAACTCAATCCAAGTATTAGGTATCAAGGTCAGACAAGACAGTGAGATTCGAGATCACATATTGAGGAATATATGGAGAACTGCTTTTAAAAGCTAGCTAGTTGCTCTATGGATAACTTACCATAAATCTGGACTAGGTATATAAAATAGCATTCATTTACCACAATGCTCTTTAGCTCCTTGTAAGAATAGACTAGTTTTATAATTTTATCTTCTATTGCACATGAGCTTGAAGATTTATTTACAAGTGTTTTCTTGTCTGACTCAATTGGGCAACCTCGGCATATAATGTAGTTTGATAACTATATGATAGACATAATGCAAAGTATTCCATACAAAAGTATATAATTGTCCTGTCCTCTTAATAGGATATATAGTATCCTCAAAGAGAAAATGATAAAATGAGTGTTTTAGAAGGGAGACACAAATACTCAAAGCAAGAAGATGTATTTAACATGAGTTACAGTATGATAGAAGCAATGCTTGAACATGTTTCAGTCTTCTAAGAGCTTTCCTCTACCAAGGTAACACTGTTAATTTTAGGAAAACAGCTCATGCTGATACTCAGATCTATCTTGGTATAAATAATGTCAGTGGACTTGAGTACAATTGATCCTGTCCTCTAACAGGCATCTCTAAGAACAAGCAGCAATGAGAAGAGTATTCTGATGGATAAAAGAGGTAGCCTGGTAAGCATCTTAAAGGATTATCAGTGAAGAGAATCATTGTGGCAGTTGTATTGAAACAGGTGGAAATAAGTTGGAAGAGTATCAGTTAGAGTAGGTGCAGTTGACGAAATCATGATAGAAATAGGTCTGTCTTGACTTAAACTGGAGTTGCAATGACAGTGTGAGTAAAAAAATTGATATTACCTGCTTAGACTCCTCAACTGAGTTTGAATGTATCAAAGTCTTCTGCATCTGTCTACAGCAGCATGTATAATATGTGTTAATATTGTGGACAAAGGTATAGCATCCTGACTGTAAATAATTAGCTACAATTACAGGAAATATTGGCTGATGGGCTCACTTAGCAAAGTACCATTGTCACAAACTTCATTTGGTCATATCTCCGTCAATTCTTCGACGATTCCCACGGTCTCAAAGCCAGCTTAAAGCCCTTAAAAAGACCTTTTGATCGATGCTAGTCACATCTCGAGGCAATCAATAATGGCTGAGATATTAAGCAGATCAACTGGTAACCACTATGTTACCATTTATTAAATTGCTAATATCTCAGAAACCGCCGAGATCGATGCTTTGGTTCTAGGCTCAGCAGAAGCCTTCTTCATAACGCTCAGAATGAGCCTAGAATGACCTCGAGGCGATCAATATTAGTGGAGATATGAAGACCTCAATGTTTGCACATAGATTTCATTAATTACCCATAGATAGTTATCTGCCCTTTTCTTAGAACAAAGAACAGCCTCCATATGGTTAGGTTATCACTATTTCTAACACAAAGGCACTACCATATATAGAACAATAGGTAGTAGTATGTGATGATCTGTCCTAGTGCACAGACCATCACTTTCCTGTATATAAGGACTCATAGTCTGAGGATTAGACCTCAGACTTAACAATATCTTTTGTCACTGTCTAAACTTCACATTTTTGAACCTTTCAAGATTCTAAAGCACCAATCACAAATAAGTAAGTGACCATTTGTGATAACCATACTATAATAATACATGCACAGCTCATTTTCAAAATTTCTTGCAGTACTAGTTACCCTTTGCATCAGATTGAAAAATTTGTACTTGAAGGTCATTATTCTCTCATTGAGTACTATCTTCTGCAAGAATGCCATTAACACAATTTTGCTGTCATGCTTGCCAGGATTGCCTAGTTTCAGCATTGGGACAATAGTGCTTAAGGTGAGATGGTAGATATTTCTAGATCAATTTTTAATTTCAGCAAATCATTGCATACACTGTTTGAAGATGAGAGAAAGATAAAGAACAATTCATAAGCAATGTAACCAATTGTGTTCATATTGACAAGACTGATAGTGACAAGATCCCATTTGCATAGGCCATTTACTTGAATAGTTGACCTCAGCAGGGCTTATTCATAGATCAAGAACAAAACTAGCAAGAGAGTATTGGTTTGAGCAATATAAAACCAAGCATGAATATGTACAACTATTTTGATTAGTAACTTCAACAGGTATAGCAAACATGGCCATATTGTCACTAAATAATGAATGAGCCTTTGCTGAGATGTGCTAATTGGTCCTAGACTCATGACCAGTTAAGCAGGCACCAGTCCCCTATATATGGCTCTGGATGTTCTATGGAATATACCAATTGAAACTGCTTATATCAGTGATAGTTGGACCAGAGGCTCTAGTAAAAACACCAAGGCAATGTTAGTTGACCTTTTGGAATAGGAATCAGACATTATTTCCAGTGAGATTCCAACTGTTATACTGGGATCAGTAATTTCATTGAATCCTGCTGTGGCAGGGGTCCTAAAAGTTAGTAAAGTCATAACTATAACTGCAGATAACAACAGACATACTAAAAATACCATTCTATGAGTCAGGGACCTTGTTATGGATGTCCCACACATGGTCTTAGTGAAGGCAAAAGTAAAGAATTCAACACCTACCATTGGGTTGAGGATAAGACTGAGAAGGTCCATATTCTCTTGCTATGCACATTGCTGCTTTGAACTACAGAGACCTGAAGTAAACAGATCATCAAGATGGAATAACAAATAATAGTAGCATCATAACCCATTGCATTGATACATGAGAAAAGTCAGAACCTAGATCATAATAATGTGAATCAATTATCCACAGGCTACTGGGACCAGGGCTTTTCCAATAACCTTGCTTTCCATCTAACAAAGGCTGTCAACTAATAGATACCAATTATTCTGTCTTCTTTTGTCTTAAGCTCCCAGGTTTGAAGAGTACAAGGCTTTATTTGTACATATCCTCCTCATGGCCAAGGGGTGATTGTCTCCATTAGATGGTACCCTGCTGTGGGATGTTTTTAATGGTGAGTTATTAGTTTTTAGATTTACCGCTACCCAACTTGCCTCTGTGATCAATAAAAATTTGTGTTAATTGTCAGACAGAACCAAAACATGGCCAACAGAAAGCACACACATGAAAAGCATGATCTGGTCCTGGGTAGTCCTACACATGAGGTAATAAGTGTTTCTTGTCAGCAAAAAGATATATAAGAGAAGAGTAGTGTCTTTGAGCTCAGATTTCTGCAGATGCACTTGATGGCATCATTCCTCTCTTGTTCAAGTTGAGCAACATGGCTGCAATAGGACCACTGACAATGGCCAGGGTTAATTCTATGGCCCAAATAAACCAAACTCTTTTTGCAGCCGACTCTTGAGACATTAAAGATCTCTGGGCTTTTCAAATCACCTTTATAAGAGAGATGGGCCTGATAAGCAGAGGAAATGTTACTCTGTCTAGGAGCATTGAACTAAGAACTCTGGTCACCATAGTCAGTATTCTAGGAGAGAACATTTTGTTATTTGTACTTATGAGAGGGTTCGAATTAATCACTAATTAGTAAACCCTTTACTAATCAATAACTGATTTATCCCACAAAGTAAGAATTTTTTTGCTAATGTAGTCCATTGATGACTGGTCATTACTCATTGGTTTATTGAGGAGAATTGACTAGGTAGTATATCAAATTAAGGAGATGGAAAATGACTAGACAGAGTCTCAAGCTAAGGAGGATTTAAAAAAAGACTAGGCAGAATTGAGGAGATTAAAAGGAAATGATTAGGCAGAATATTGAATTGAGGAGAATGAAAAAAATAGCCAGACAATACATCGCATCAGATAGAATCAAGGAGAATGAAAAAGTGGAAAAAAATAATTAGTGAACAGAATAGTACTCTACAATTTACCTTATAATGTCCAAATAAATGAAAATTAAAGTGCATTAACACCCACCAAACAAGAACCAGAATATCTCAACACTAACTATGCACTTCATACAACTTGTTTTTGCAAATCAATGCCTAGTCACAACAAGTCATCTACTCTCATATCCAATGGTGTTAGATTCCTCTTGCCTCGCCTCACTCGCATTTCAAGCCTATTTCTCTTTTTTTTGCTGTTTGTTTTCCAATCAATGCTGACCTAAATGGAATTGGTATGCTGTTAACCTTTTCACTACTTACGCCTTCTTTTCTTCTTTGAACTGGGCCAATCTTTGGTCTTAATAAAGAATATGTTCTTTCTGGATGATTCAGAGATGTCTCTCTTTGGCTTGGAAGCACAAGAGTCTAAGGCTCACTCAGAGATGGGATTGGTTCCTTCTATAGCCTTACAGATGATCCTGGACCTGTGCAGAGAATAAGTACTATATTGATTAACATACTCATGACTTGACCTTGCATGATTGATCCATAGAAGTGACATTTTGTCTTAGCAAGTTCATTCCTCTCTTCCTCATAATATACAGAAATTTTTTTTTGGTGATTTGCCTTTCTTTTTTCTGGGACCTTGTCTTGTTTGTCCTCTTCTGTATCTAGAATGTGACCTTGCAATATAACAAAAGCCTCAAATATATTCTCTTTCCCTCAAGCCACCTCATACATCAATGTGTCAGCAGAGTCAATTACAAGAAGACTGATAAATTTTACTGTCTTTTTTTGTGGCTGACGGTGTGTATAGCCACAGATTTGATATTCATCTTGAGCTGACCATAGCTGATCCTGGAAAACTAAGATCAGTTGGTTGCAATAGTACTAACCAAAGATCTTATAAAAAGGACAATAATATCTGTAATTGCCAAATTTAGCCCTGCAGATCCAATACTTGAAAAAACAAGTACATGTGATGGCTGGTCATTACTATGGAATGCTACCACATATTTGTCTTACTCTGCAAAAGATATTTTTCCATTGATAGAAAGTGATAGAACACTATAGAGAATAAGAATCTAAAAAAAAAGTATTGTAAGTTAACTCAGAGAGAAGTATGAATGGTTACCAACATTCTGAAGGAGTGGTGCCATGGAGGGGAACTTAGTATAGACAATAATTTGGCAAGTGCATTAAGGCTCTAAAGCCCAAGTTGTATGAATCTAAGGAAAGACAGGTTCTTAATCTTGGAAATAAACATTGTCAATTTGATTATTTTGAAGATAATGTACATATATTCTTGCACATACATCCATCTTTGTGCTTTTCTTTGCATTCCACTCCTAAAGTAACTGGAAAATTGGAATAACACCTGCTAGGTCCTCTTTAGAATATCCAACTGCCAACCTGTATTCAAGATAGAATTTCTACAGAATAGTGAAAAATTGTTTACAGCAATAGCTTTCTGAATATACCTTTGTTTGGATCTTGGAGTTTCTGATATTTACAATACTAGATTTCCATATCATAGTACCTATGGAAACAGGGTAATGAGATGACTTACAAAGCCTTTGCATCTTTTGCATACTCAGTGATGATATCCATTTCCCTTTGTGTTAGCTTCAATAATCCCACAATCTCCTGATATGGAGGAAGATCAAAAAGTAGTGTGCCTGTGTAATCAACAGTGGATGTTTTTCTTCTTAAGAAATGGCCTAAAATGTGCTGTTGGTACCACTAGATCACCCTGAGGTTCTTTGCAAGGACTTCATGCTCTTTTTGGTTGTTCTTTTTTACCTGATGCAACTGTTTTGTATCTTCCTTCTCCTCTTTATAAAAGGATTCAGTGGAAAAATATTTGATCCCTATCAGTCAGGCAAGTGATGAAATATCCTAAAATCCAATAGACAAGTCAAATCTAGAATAAACTAGAGTGTAGAAGAGAAGGTACTGTTGCTGCTATATGCAAAGGTATTGCAGTCATGACAATTCTAACAGTTGCTTGCTGAAGACATAGGATCACAACACATTTGTTCCCAGGATTCCACATATAATGTGCCTTATCAACTACCATTATCAAGAAACAGTGACTGAATATGCTAAGACCATATTCCATTCTTGGCCTGGAATTTGGAATTTACCAAGGTCATGCAGATTGTTCCCACTTGAGGGCAGTGTGGAATTGCCTGAAATTGTTGAAAATGGCCTAGAAAGGGGTTGTGAGCTCATACTAGTACCAAAGAAAAATATCAGACATATTGACTGGCTTGCTACAATTACTCTATGGTGTGCCCTATAAATTAATGAAAGTAAGGGACCAGATGGCCCCCAAAAATATTTTCTATCAATTTTTCTGCTGTAGATGAAGATATTAACAGAATAGAGAGCAAGCAATATCTTCAACTTGCTCATCTATTGCATAATAAGAGTTCTAGGACAGATTACTAGGTAAGGGTAAGATAGAACTGTGTCATTTCTATCAAGATAGGGGCATTTAGCTACAACTGGGTCAATAGAACTATATTAATAATCACATGATAAAGACATACTGATTATAGAGGAGAGGGGTTTCTTATGTTCCTAAAGATATATGACATAATTGAGATATGCAATCAGACCAATGGTCTGTACCATCTTCCTCAGTCCCACTTTATTACTAACAAGAATACCACTCACTTGCAGGTGGCTTTGATCTATACTGAAAATGCTCCAGAGAATTGAGTGAATATCTGCTGAAAGCATAAATAGTTTTTCATTGTCCTAAGGTAATATTCCAGAGTGATGTCTGTGGGAGTTAAATGAGGGAAATACTCCCTTTTGTAACCCTAGGTGCTGGTCAAGCATCTCCCAGGACATAAAAGCCTCCATTTCCATTCCAAAGTCACAGTCAATTGTCTTTATAGTATTTCCAAAATCAATAATCTTAGAGATTGGGGTCTCTGCTTTATTATTAAGGCCTCCATCAAAATACTTATTGTATGTTTCAAGGAGACTGGTCATATCCTCAACAGTGGCAAACTTTTCCAGTGCTCTCTTTAGTACTCTACAGTAACCTTAAATGACAATGTGAGATAAATCAAAATAAGGATTTATGAAACTTACCTTCTTGTGCCACTGGCCTTGCTAATTTCATCAAACTACCCAGTTGTTGCATGATCTCCTCTAACTCTTCTAACTTGTCATCAGCATCTTTGATAGTATTTTTCCTGCCCAAAATTCCTGCCATCTCTTTCTATTTTTCCACATCATAGATCAGTCTGTTCAATGTATTCTTTATTATTGTGTCCTGTTGTAGCTCTATTTACTAGTCAAAAAATTCTGTAAAATAGTATGAAAACATACCTCAAAAATAATGCTTAACAAGCATCTTCTGCTTTTCTACACAGGTTTGTAGTCTATTAATATATAGTCTAATGTCTGTCCATGATTTGGAGATCATAATTTTCAGACAACTTTGCATATCCTTATACAGAATGTCTATATTTTCAGGAAATGCCTTCTCTCCAAAGAGCTTTAGGCCTAGACTGTCAAATATCATTGCTACATAATTTTCAGCATCAGGCCATGAATTATCTTCTTGGACAGAAATGTCCTGGGGATAAATTCCAGCATCCTGGAGCTCTTTGACAATCAAACCATAAAGGCCCCAGGCCTTATATTGATGCTGGATCCAGGACCTCCAGATTTCATGTCCTAGATGTTTTGGGAATCCTCATCCAGTAACAAATCTGTTTTTGTTCTCTGAATCTTTGACATCAAGAAATGCATTGAAAAATGCCTTAGTGTCACTGGCATCATTTCACGACTAACCACGGGGTAATTTGTTGTTATCTTCTGGGAAAAGACCATCTGAAATTCTAGTGTAGTCCTACCAGACTGGCTAGTTCTAGGATATACCATTCAAATGGTATAGATAAATGAAAACACTATCAATGAATGGACTCAGCATGAATATAGAAAATAATATTTCTAATTCAATTTGTTCATATTATTATTTTTAATTCTTTGTACCATGGATCAAAAACGTGTAGAATTCTCATGTGAAAGAAACTTATAAATGACCTTTTCTCCTTGTACTAGCTTTCATTTTTATCTAGGACTACTGATAAATTAACTCCTTTCCTCTATAAACAACCTATCAATTATATTGCATGCACCTTGTGGCCACCTAGTCCTAGAAATGCTGTAGATCAATGTTTGACAATGCTTTATTCCCTATGTATTGATGAGCTGCCCAAGATAACATCAAGCTGTTTATTAAAAATACATACCCAAACAGTAACCCTGGCCTTTATAGTTACTCTTTGACGTCATATACATAACAAGTCTTCAAGAATCTCACATTCATGGTACAGTATTAACAGAGGACCACAATGAGAAGAGAAGGATATACCAATATCATTGAGGCCACCTAGGACATAGAGTTTTTGACTTACAGACCATGGGCTATGAAAACAAAGAAAATCTATAAGCTTATGTTGTCTATCGTCACTGTGCACAAAACCATTTTCAATTTCTCTCTGAAGTGAGTTTATCTTTTTTTCATGATCTTGACTTTCTTAAAATTCTTGACATAGCAGTACTTTGTGATTGATTTGTGCATCAACAGATATTATTATGAGCCTCTTCTTGCCTCTTGTTCCTTGGACTGAATATGAATATTTCCATCTTGATGGGACCACGTTGATTCCAAAACAACAGAAGCTTGTTGATCAGTTGAATAATCCTCATGACCAGGTGTTTGTTTTCTTGTTAAGTAGTAAAGCCAGTAGATATAGTATTAATCTCATCAGTACAAACAGGTTGATTCTATTTAATGCTGGATATGTTTACATGACTTGGAACATATTCTATATGACTGATCACTTTGAGTATCCTACAATGCTTTATGATGACACCAGCATCCAATGTAAAGCCTATATGAGGTAGAACTTGAGGGGCATAGAGGACCAAGAGAAACTACTGCAAGAGGACAAGTAGAGGAATGATGATCAGCAACTGTGAATTGCTTCCTGAGATATCATTGGGCATTAGGTGTGATGGGTCCAAGAAAAGAAAAGACTACATGTATACAGTAGTAAGTAACAAAGTCAAACACAGGACAAATAGAACTAAATTGAGTTGGTGCAGACAAGAAATGAAAACTGGAATATGCTGAATAAAGAAATTTAGGGTAACAGTCAAGACTAAGGTTGATTACTCATAATGAACAGCATGCCATCAAGATCTTTAAGTTCTTCTCATCCACATAGAGCAATGAGCTCATCAATATTATGCTTTACTTTGTTGTTCATGGTATCCTTTAGGTGGGCATTACCCTGGACAATAATGTCATTAGTATTACAGATTTGGTTCTCCAAAAGAGGTTGTCTCTTAATGTCAATTGACTGGGTAAAACTAGGTGTTGTTTCAGGAGTATTATTTATAGTTACCCCTGCAAGTGGCTCTCTAGCACAGCTAATACTAGCACTTTTTATTTAACTA
>Ga0157364_1007227_pt1 | contig 11498 bp, 12 predicted proteins | sample AttsexASBM2_FD_111476 | JGI IMG/M metagenome (GOLD analysis project Ga0157364, IMG submission 111476) | Fungus gardens microbial communities from leaf cutter ant in Ribeirão Preto, State of São Paulo, Brazil - Atta sexdens ASBM2 | ecosystem: Host-associated > Fungi > Mycelium > Unclassified ...
ATAGCTGTAGATACACTCTTGTATCCTTATGCTTTACCAATTGACTTCATCCCTCACTCTTACTCAAGTCTTTGCCTAAGTTGCAACCTGAGCTAAGCTTAAGGTCATAACATGAGTATTTCTAAAATGATATTAGGAGAAATAGCTTTGTTAGTATTCTCTGAGTAATACAGAAGACCTAGAATTTTTAAAAATGATTTGGATTGGGGTAGACAAGGACTTTCAGTGAGGTTCTGATTGATACTCTCAGAATTTTTGAAAATATCTTCAATAATGCTCATGTCCTGAGCAGAAGTGACTTGATTTGTTATGATGATAATATCTAATTTCTCCAAGTGAATGAAGTTGGACAAGATATTTAAATTGGCCTCTCAAAGAAACTTATTGATAAACTTGATATGAGAGCTTACATTGCTTCCAATATTGTTCTCACTTATAGGAATGAAGACTTGCTTCTTTGAGGGTTTTTTATGGTCATGTTGACTTTTGGTTTGACTGAACCTGATTTGTTGATAATATTATTGATTTCAATGATTTTTTTGGGCAATACAGTCAAAAACACTTTTAATATGAATAATGTCTTTAATACTAGTCTTTGAAGCTTATGCATATGACTTCTTATTGTTGATGGGATCAGTCAATTTACTAATGTTCAACTTAGCTAGACTGGGAGAAGAAGTAGATTTAGGAGCTTTAAGAGCTACTGGTATGAAGTGTAATGAAACACATTGATGAAACATTCTGTTTTCATCTGCACTGGGACAATCCCAGCTAAACTTATATATTATGTTAATTAAATGCCATGCTGTGAAACCAATATCTGCCAGTTTTAGGAAATCCTTGGCTGGTTCATCACCAAAGGAATACTGCTTGATAAATGTACCAATTCTAAGAAGCAAAAAATGAGTATCACTACTAAGAAATTCATTGATCCCAAGTAACAAGATTAGAGTAAAAAAGCCATCCCAAAGATCTGAGTCTGCCAGTTGATTATTGTGATATTGTATAGCTAAAGGTTCTATTGTGAGTTTGGCACTCTTTTCCATACCTTAACCATGAGGCATAGGCACATTGATATTTGTATATTGCCCTGTTGAAAATATATTTACTTCTGCAGGTTACATGGCTGCAGAAGTTTTGCAAGAAGAAGAGAGATTTAGAAGATGGAGACAATGTTGTTAATACCTCTGATACTCTTCTGTTGAGAGGATTTATGTGTTCACTAGTCAAAGAAGGATCCACAAACTGAGGATCCACTGCCATAGAAGTGTTAGGATATGACTCTCTGTTAGTAGAGACTGAAGTGTTATTTTTAGAAGGTGGCCAAACAACTCTTTTTTTTGGCTTGTCATAAGGATTTGGAACTTTGTGGTGGCTTATTTTCTTGGATTTTATGATTTACTTGCTTAGAGTATTAACTAGGTGAAAAAGATACAATGTATTTACTATAATTCCTATAAGCACTAACCACACTAGATAGTGGTAGGAGAAAAGAAGCAATTTGACTTACACAGGCTCTCTAGTCTGCCTTTATATACTATAACTAGCATGTATGTATTTGTCAAATTATTTATCTATCTATAGTCTTATATCATCCACTTTTTTTAACTACAAAAAATACTGGCAAAGTCTAGGATGACTGTTAGAGTAACTGGGCAAAGTCCATGGAATTTAGTAAAGTTTATGCTTTAGGAAAACCTAAGTTCTATTGATAGATTACACTGAAGACACAACTTACCTCTTAAGAAAATTTAAGAGAACAGAATAGGGTTCCTAGAGGCAGTAACTATCTTATATACTAGTACTCTCTACATTACAATCTTCTGGATTAGCTTATTCACAGAGAATGATAATGACAGCATGGCCAGAAAACATCACTAATGGAAGAATCTAAAATGTTAGCTAAGGAAGGAAAGGGGCTTACAGGCAGCAATAGATAGGACAAAACAATGGTGATATACACTTAACAGAGTTTGATAATAAAGGACAGCAAATTTGACTGAGTGAACTCTGTTAGATTAATAGTAGTTGTCAGAACTGTTATGATCAATGTCTTATGCTTTACAGAAGGTTGCCTTATGGACAACATGTGTTAGGGTTGTTTCATCATCTGACTCATTATAGGCTGTATCTTGCTTTATTCATGTATATGATCAGTCAGTGCCTCATGTAGTAGTAGAGGCCTTCTCATGTTTTCTCTTATTGTTTTCTCATCTTTAACATATGTACTCCTCATGGACAGTTGGAAAGGATGAGATTCACTGTCAAAAATTTTCTTTGCAGCATGAATGGAATCAGTTATGATGATGATCTTAGAGACGATATCATTGGAACAGGCCTGGTTGATACCACACCTGATGGCAAATAGTTCCGCCTCTGTTCTTGTCATGAACGGAGCATGGTGTGCTGTTTTGGTGAGAGGATGATTCGCTATATGGACATGTGAGATAGATGTAGCAATATCGTTTTTGATGCTAGCATCTGTTATCACAAGGGCTATATAGGGCAAAGAGGAGTTGCAAAGGACCATGTCATCTAGTTCTTGAGCGCGGATTTTGTCTTTTTCTTTTTCTTTTTTATTAACTAAATTAAAAGAAAAACAATCAGAAAAATTGTCTATAATACGATGACCAGGGGAAATTTCAGGATTAAGGGGAGAAAAAGATGGGAAGATTCCATGGGCCTTGTTGCATGAGTCAATGAGATGGCCCTTGGTTGAGATTCTTTGCCGATTGGTTAGTGAACCAATGCTGTGAGGGTTTGGCATGTTGGACGATGGAGGCGATTCATCCATAAGATTTCTTAAGATGTAATTGGTGGGGAGCTTGAAGGGATATATTTGCGATCTTCTAGCGATTTTTTGGAGGTGGAATTTTATTGATATAATTCCAGCGATGGCTTTGATACCCTCTGATGGCGAAGTTTTGAAAGCTCCTAAAATCCAAATGGCAGCTCTCCTTTGCATCTTGTCTAGGATTTTCATGTGATATGATAACGGGGCTTTGTTGTAAAACCATAGTTGAAAGCTGTATAGGGCTATAGGAAGAATGTAGCATCTGTAAAGCAAACATTTCTGAAGAGGGCTGATGCCTCACGATGAGTTTCCTAAGAGTTTCATGCACTTGACCATTGAAATTGCTTTATTGGCATAGTAGTCGATGTGTTTGTGGAATGTGAGCTTGCGATCGAAGATGAAACCCAAGTATCTCCAAAAGTCTTTGGGTTGTAATATTGGTCCTCCAAGTGGGGAAAGATTGAGGGAAGGGGGGTTAAAGATACCCTGGGATCTGCTAAAATGAAAAATTTCAGTTTTTGAGTGTTCAATGATGAGACCGAAACTGTCAAGTAATTTAGAAAGGACATTATAACTACAAAAAAGGTGAGAGTTAGAAATGTCAAAAGATTTGTTCTGAGCAATAATGAGACCATTGTCAACAAAAGAAAGAATAGAAATGGGGATTTTGAGATTTTTAAGCCAGTTTTCTAGAATATAGAGAAACGGAGAGAGGTATAAAGTAGAACGAATGGGGGAGAGAGCGGATCCTTGACCCACTCTGACATTGACATCAAACATAGGAGAGGAGAAGTCATTCTACAGATAATTTGTTCTTCTTTTGACTAGGTAATTCGCAAAGAAGGTCGTGACTTTAGGATCGAGGTCTGCTTTCTCAAGAATGAAAGTAAGAAGTTTGTGGTTCAATGATGGGAAGAATTGAGAAATATTGAAAGCAAGAGAACTGGTGGATTTTCCCTTAGCCCATCCTGACCAAATGATGTGAGTGAGTGCTATGCCAGCATCTGAGGTGGACTTGAATTTCAGACTGCCTAGCTGACTCGGGTGAATAAACTCATTACATGCAACCATGAACTGAAGTCTTTTAGTGACCACTTTCTCTATGAGTTTACCTAGAGTATTGAGGAGAACTATCGGGCAAAACACTTTCAGCTGATCATATGATGTCTTGTTGGGTTTGGGTATGACGATTGTGATCAAAATCTTGAAGTAATTAGGCCAATACCCTAAATTGATGCATGAGTCAGCAATGTTGATGATATTGGTGAGACAGGCATTGTTTTTGACGATGAATTTCAAATAGCACCATGATAACTTGTCTGGTTCTGGTGCCGATAAATCGCTACATTTGCTGATTGCTAATTTGAATTCATTTCTAGAGAATGGGCTCCACCATTGAGAGGGTTTGCACTCTACTTCGTTAAGAATATTGAGGTCGACTTGGCGATTTAGAGCAGTATTGAAAGAACTATGGAGAGAGTTTCATAAGCTGTCAAGGGTAAGACACAGATGGCCATCATGGTTGATAGCCTCAATAGCAGGGAGTTTCCTTCTCTTGATCTAGTTCATCAGCTCCCATGGGCCTCAACTTTTATTTGTGATTTCTTGAATTTTGTCGTCAAAGAAGGATCTCTTGACATCTTTGACTGTTTTCTTGAACTTCTTCCAGTTTTCGAGACTTCTTAATAACCTGTAATTGTCGAGAGACCATTTACATTCTTCTGACCACCATTGTTTGGAGTGCTTGGAAATTTTTGATTTTTTTGCATTTTTCGTCTAAGCTTGGTCGATGATCGTTCCGAGTTGATTGACTACTTGTTCCAGTTTACCAATATTCTCGATGTTGGACATGTCCAAAATCTTGAAGTTCGAAATGATGTCTTTAATGAAGATGGTTCTCTAGTCACTTTTTGGAGCCAGAGTGAGTTTCAATGTTTGAATGATCTCTTCGAATATAGGGATATCGATTGAGAGAGGAGCATGGTCTGAAGATAATCGAGACTCGGGGAGGATAGAGTGGTAGTCAAGTTCTGATGATCCGTAATGGAGGAACATGAGGTCGATAACAGAGTTGGACTCTCCTGCCATGTCAGAGTATCTAGTTGGGCAAGGGTTAGTTGGAGTGGATAGAGTAAGATCAAAAGAATCTGCTATAATAAATAAATTGTCACTAATAGAAGAGTGAAAAGGGAAGGATGGATCCCATAAACTGTCCCTAATGTTAAAGTTGCCAGTCATGAGAATAATGTTATTGATATTGACTTCAGTATCCTTGAGATACTTTAAAGCTGTATGTGATGAATCAGAATAAACGTTTAAAATATAATAGCAAACGTTATTGTTGAAAAAAGAAATAAGACTGATGTTCCTATGATTAATGATGTCTTGGCATAGAAGAAAACGAAGAGAAGAAAGATGTATGTTAATATAGACAATGACTCTAGGGAAGTCTTTATCGTCTGAAGAGATTCTGGCAAAAGAGATCCAGTTGGGATGGTGGCTAGTGCCCATGAGAGGTTCCCCCTCATGGCTCGAAGTACTAGGAATCTTGTGGATTTTGGACCATAGCGGTTCCTGGATTAAGATGATGTTGAAATGGACTAATGTTTTGAGGAGGGTATTGACAATGAGAGAGTTCTTGCGAACGTTTTGCAAAAAGATTTTGAGGTTTTTGATAATCATTGATGAGAAGTGCCGTTCACTTCAGAATGAATTGATTTTGATCTGTTTTCGTGGACCTCAGCGTATTTCCTCTGATGCCATTCCCTATTGAATCTGTACCTCCAAAACGGACACTGATTGGAGTCTGCTTAGTGGTCTCCGTGACAATTCGAGCATTTGAATGAGTGGGGACATGGTTCCCCTTTCTTGGTTTCCAGTCTTGGCAGGTTGATCTTGGTGTTAGCTTTGCAACACCATCTGAATTCTCGATGATGTTCAGATTTGTGTAGGCTATTGCATTTGACACATTTGGCACCTTGGATTCTGCATGAAAATGTTGCATGTCCCCACTTCCAGCAGTTTTTGTACTGTGGGATGCCAGGGTTCATGTTGGCTCCCCGAATGGTTGCGATGTAGTTTCCAACATTGAAACACCTATTGATTAGCATTTTTGTATTATTGCTGCTTTGGACATCCCAGATATCTAACCAAACAATTACCATGTCAGATTTCAGTGATACTTTAATTACTCTTGGCTTTGACGCGAGAGAAATGTTATCGAAAATGTGATTTTGTTTGAGGATCGTTTCGATGTCGTTTGACATAAGCTTCTCTTGGGGATTTGCATGAGGGAAGAATGGAATGCCAATGATCTTTAGGTAAGATTTTGACTTGGGGAGATGAGGTTCCTCCACTTGGAGAGAGTTGATGTTGTTGGAATTTTTTACATATTGATTGATGATAGACATGTCGGATTGTTGTGTGACTTTGCTTGTGATGACTGTGATACCTGTGTTGTCAGAACGTATGTAATCGACTAGAACATCAGATTTAGTGTTGCGTAAAAGTCTATTAATGTTAGCTACATGAAGAGATGAGCTCTTCATGAAAGAAATGATGTTTTCACTGCTCATAGGAATAATGACCTGTTTTCTAGATAGTTCTTTGGTTGTCATCTTGATACATAGCTTAGGTTTGTTTTGGCCATTGACGATATTGTTTACTTGATTGATCTTTTAGGTGTTGAGGGACGGGAACATTTCCTTAATTTTCAAAACTTCCGATGTGTTGATTGAAGTTTTAGAGGCCTGGGCATATGATTTCCCAGAGTTAATGTTGTTACCTTGGATGTTGTTTTCGACCATAGATTTCTTAGGATGGAAGTACTTGGAGATAACATTGACTTCCTTCTTAGTTTTAGCCGGAAGGGATGAAAGTGGCAGAACTTTATTGATTGTAACCGGAACCAGTTTTGCAATATCTTTCTTGTTGCCATTGTTGGAGGGGTTTGTTCTCGGAGTAAACTTCGAAGAGATTTTTGTCCTAAGTATGTTAGATTTTTGATCAGTGTATAAGGCGTCCTATTTAGCCTCATATACTGCAGAAATGAAATTCCAGATGGCATCACCCATACCATTGAAATCGTCAAGTTCATTAATCTTACCACTATTAACCTGTTTGTTCTTGATATATTTAGCCAAGAAGTTGAGGGAGACTTTGATGTTCTTGGAGTCTGATGCGAAATGCTCAATGGATCCATGGAGAGAAATGGGGTGGAAAGATCCACTCCATAGCTCTGGTTCAGTAGGGGCCTGCTGGTCATAAGGAAGTTAAATATTGATAACCTCTTCCTCGTGGGGAGCTTGAGTTGGGGGGGGCCTTATTGTGAACATTCAGAGGCCTCGTGGTTTCCTGATGGTTAGCCGCCATACTAACCCGCAATGCTTTCTCTTGCTCTGTCTTATAAGACAGCTCAAGACTTGGTTCTTCAATAGTAGGATTGAAATCCATGTTAGTGTCCATTCTGTTGTAGTATGGAGTCACACGTCCAGAGGATGCCATCAAGGATTCTCTAGAAAGGTTTACAGAAAAGACAGGGTTTCTCTCTCTCACCTCTAACTCAGAAGCAGGAGCTCATCCTGTTGGAATGTCCATCTCTATGTCATTTGCAGAGGACATAGTTGGTATAGAAAACTTGACATTAAGAGCTGTAATTGTAGTGCTGAAGTTTGTTGGAGAAAAAAAGGGTTTATTCACTATATTTCCAATAGGCGCTACCATACAAGATAATAGTAAGAGGAAAAGAAGTGTTGTAATCAAAACATTGGCCAACAGTAGAAATAGGAGAAATAAAAATAAATAGATAAATATAGAGATTTATTTATTATCTTGTAACTTGATATCTTATCCAACACTCTCCCAGGTGTTACAATCACTACATACTACCTCCATATGTCTCCCCGATTCCCTATTGTATCTTATAGTCTCAAGTCCAAAGTAAAGTTACATATTGCATCTCTGAATAGTACTTTTGTTAGTAAATCTACAATATATTGATATGCTTTGCCCTTTTGTGTCCTTGGTATGTTTTTGCCATTTCAATTGCACCATTGTTATCAATAAACAATGTGATAGGTTTTTTGGGAAAGTGATACTTTATCAAAGAAGGATAACAACCACATAGCCTATTATACAGCCCTTGAAACAGCAACATACTCAGCCTCTATTGTTAACATTGCTACTACTTTCTGTCTTTTTATAGACCATAATACTGGCCCTCCTCCAATAAAGAAGACATGTCTATTAGTTGACCTCTGAATGACCTTGTCATTTGCATAGTCAGAGTTGACAAAACTCACTGACTGCAAGCTTGCTCCATGGTTGTAAGTAATTCTATAGTCAATTGTCTTCTTAAAATATGCCATTGCATGTTTCATAGCATTCCAGTGTGCTTTCCCAGGATTTGCAGCAAAACATAACAAGTAGTTTACTGTAAATGATAAGTTGGGTTAGGTCACAACTTGTAGCCACACTAACAATCCCAAGGCTTCATGGTATGGAATTTTCTTCATCTTATCAATCTCCTCCTAAGTCTCTGGACTATCTGTAGCAAAGAGTAATATTCCAACTGGCAAAGAAATAAATCATGGTTTGCATTCTACTATGCCAAATTTCTCCAACATCCATGTTTCATATGCTCTCTGTGAGATTCTAATCCTTTACTTTACTTTATCTACTTTGATATCTAGGATATGTCTCCTTTATGTTTTTCACCTCATATTTCAATTCTAAATCTCCCTTTGCTTTCTCTGCTTTCTTCAAGTCTGATGACCTATCCATGGTATTATCAGTATATATCCATGTGATTGTGAAATTCTCTCCATTCCATTGAGTCCTAATAGTTGACTCTGCTTATAACTACTTGTACTCCAATTTCTTGTAGGCAGTACTCAATATCATAAACCAGTCATTTTTGCCCTGTATTGTTCCATAAAGAGTTTTGCAAAGCTTCCACACTATATCACCTCTCTTCTCTGAAAATTCCTGAGGTTGCTCCATATACATGTCAAAGTCAATATTGTTTTTGAGGTAAGCAGCAACAAAGTCTAGCTGTCACAGATGGAGATTAAGAGAGGCCACAATAGCTAGCAATAAATGGAAAGATTCTAGATAAGCAGTTACATCATATGTTTTCTTAAAGTCAATTCTCTAGATCTATGAGTAGTCTTTCATAATGATCTTTGATTTATTTTCTACAAATACTTCATCTCCATTGAACTTTGGTGCATACATCTATTTCACACCAATTATATTTGCCCCCTCTAGTTGTTTCACTAACTTATAAACTTTCTTTGCCTTCATCATGTTGATTTTCTTCACTATTGAAGCCAACTATACATTAGGCTCCTGTATTGCCTTTCTAAAGCTTTAAAGAACTCTTATACCTTTTACCATCACCACAAATATCTCTAGTGCATGCTCCCTATCTTTCTTTCTTACTAAGTACTTTCTGAACTTCAGAAGTCTTCATGATAGCCTAGGTTCTCTTCTTGTCCAGTATATTACAATAAGTATGTTTGCTATCTCTCCATCTGTGTCCTCACCCCATCTATTTACTGCTATGATGATATTTCCATCTTTCTGAACCAATACCTTCACCTCAACTTCTGATAAAATATCAGCATCACCACTAAGCTTACCACTATTATCTATATTCAGCCTATCCAATATCTTTGCATCTCTCTGCTTATCCCCATGTTTCTCAGCATCTTCTTCCTCCTTCTACTCCAAAACTCTACTAGATCTTCTATCCAATACCTTTAGTGAAAGAAAGTTGTCATCATCCTCCCATTCAGTGCACTTAGAGCTTTTTGTGAAACTTGTAGGTTCTTTATAAAAATGTACATTCCTTCTGCCATACACAATACCTGTTTTATAGTCTAGTAATTTGTAGCTTTCCTAGCTGAAGTAACCAATCAAGACTAGACATATTGTATAAAGCCCAAGTTTTGAAGGGTATAGGTTAAGTGGTATATGGGTATATGCTGTTACTTCAAAGCTATACAGATAAGAAATGCTCTGCTTTTTTCCATATTATATTTTAGCAAGCACAATATTAGGGTTTCATCTAAATAAGACTAAGTTTTGAAAATATACAGCTTTTCAGACAGCCTCTAGCCAATAATATGTTGGTAGTCTAAAATCTACAAGCATGGAACATGCTGTATCAAGTATGATTGTTAGATGCAGTTTGTACTTGAAGGTGAAAGTCCATGGAGTTGGCTCAGATATACACAAAGTGTAGAAACTCCATGTAGTAAGCTCAGTGATGTGGACTTGTCAGAACAACCTTGGCCTCAACTTATATGTTGTGTCTTCTATGAGCTGCATGATTGCAATTTCAGAGAATGGTCTTGTAAGAAGTTATAAGGAGAGGAGTAAAGTATGTTGCCATTGATACCAGAGATTTAGTGTCAACTTTAGTCAATTATTAGGCTAGCTATTACAAAGCAATCACCAGCCTTAAATACATAAAATAACAAAAGAAGTAGTTAAAACTGATCTTTGAGTGAGTGTTTCAGTAGTAAAACACTATATAGGAGTTTAGATTTGGAGAGGAGAAAACTCTGCATAAAGTCCAAGTAATTTTGTGGAGTTTGAAGGAGATAATTATACAATGAAAATAGATAAAGGTGACTATGGATTTTAACTAAAATAAAGTGAAATAACCATAGACCTTGGATGGAATTAAGTCCATTATAAAGTACCAAACCACTGATGGAGTTTTGAGCACAAATAAAGTGAAATAACCACAGGAATTTGATGTTATATTGAAGTCCAACATGTCTTGGACATGTTTCAGAGTTTGGAATATAATATCTATTGGGATTCTAATAGTTATTATACCTCCTACACTTATGAAGAATATAATGTCTTAATTCAATTGGATAATATCCACATAGCGAACAAAAATTCTTCTTTGGGAAAAATCTTAAGCAATATTCTCCTATAGAAGCATAATTTGTAATTGCTCTTGTCACTCTCACATACAAGAAATTTTGAGTGTCTAATAAATTTAAGCTACATATCATTCTTTGTGTAAACAAGCTTGATAGAAAGATAGTCATCATTAAGTAATTCAAGGAAATGATTTCCCTTGAAGTCTGATGCTTGGAAAGTCATTTACCAATTTCAAATAATTGAGTCATATTTGTCTTTCATGCTACAGTGTAGTTCCATGACAATTTGGATAGGAAGATTGGGTTGAGGTTAAACTTCTTTGTTTCTTTATTGACAACTGAATGATGAATCCATTTGTGTAACGACCTTAAGCTAGAGCTCAGGTTGCAACCAAGGCAAAGTCTTGAGAAAGAGTAAGAGGAATGTATAAATGGTAAAGCATAAGGATACAGGAGTATATCTACACTATATATACAAGAATACATGATGAAACCACAAGTAGTCCATGAAGTAAAGGAGTTATACAGTATGAGGCAACAGGGAGGAAGAAATGAGGTTGTGGCACTTACTGTTATAGCGCAAGGATGTGGACAGACTTTAGGGTTAGGGTTAGGACAGTAGGTAATTATTAGTCTACAACGGACAAAGGGAGGGGAGATAGGCACGTGACCTGGAAGTCATGTGATAGAGTCTAGAGCGGTCTAGAAGGACTTAGGGTCTAGAAGGATCAGGAAGAGTCTAGATGAAGAGCTAGGGTTAGGAGATGACGTCAAGGAACATGGGTTCCTCATGGTGCACACAT
>Ga0157364_1007228_pt1 | contig 11497 bp, 5 predicted proteins | sample AttsexASBM2_FD_111476 | JGI IMG/M metagenome (GOLD analysis project Ga0157364, IMG submission 111476) | Fungus gardens microbial communities from leaf cutter ant in Ribeirão Preto, State of São Paulo, Brazil - Atta sexdens ASBM2 | ecosystem: Host-associated > Fungi > Mycelium > Unclassified ...
AAATTTCTATTTCTACGCATATTATAAAAACAGAGAACAATAATTTTTGTCAAAAGAATATAAACGTTCTATATACTTTCATTATATATATATATATATATATATATTATGTGTAAATATATACAGATTGGGTCAGAACAAAAGTTGTAGCACTTCAAAATTCAAATAGTTGTAATTTCGTTAAAAATGAAATTTACATTTAATTTATAAAAAAAGAATTTTTAAGTTTATAATCTCTGCTTTCGAAAAGCCTCTTTGAGTTTGCTTATTTTTACATATAGAAAACTAGAGCTGAAAAAAATGGAATCTCTTCTCACCTTGTGAGTAAAGTCTAAAAAAACTTGCAAAAATTTTCGATTTTCTAATGTAAAAGCTTAAAGTTTTTCCTATAAAATTGTTTTTTTAAAAACATGATCCTGAGTTTTTATTACTTTAATTTGAATTAAATAACAGGAACATTTTGACTTTAATTACTTATTTAAAAATTCAACGCCGTTAAAAATCACCGCAATTAAAAAGAAAAATTCTTAAAATTGAAAATTTGTTCCATCAAATGATTGTCAATTTTTTTGACGATTCAAATATAGTAACATTACAAACTTTTGTTCCAATTTATTAACCAATTTATTAAATAATATTGGGTTGTCCGGAAAGTTCGTGCCGATTTTGAAGGAAAATTGAAACGCAGAAGAATTTAAATTTTAGTATACATTTATTAAATTTAAATCTTTTGCGGCACGAACTTTCCGGATAACCCAATATTACATATAAATTAAGTTTACAATAAATATCTACTAAATTACTAAATTCATTAACGTATAAAATTCATTAAATATATCAATAGCTATGCAAAAATATAAAATTCATTAACGTTAAGTATAATTTATAATATAATATTGTCAAACAAATAGCAATGTTATAGCCTTTTCATTTTCTCTTTTAATTTAAGTTGAATAACTCGCAGGTTATAAACTTTGCGGAAGTGGAACCAGCGAAGTATCGAGTATAGGGCCAATATGCGTTGCGAACTCGGTACGAACAAGTGAATCTCTGGGGTGTAAGTATCGACCACATGAGCAGTTATCGGATGTATCGGACGAATGTATCGAACTTCGATGTAACGAGCTGTGCAGTGCGCCGCGTTGTTGGAGAAACCGCCAAGTATCTCGTGGCATTCTCCTCGATAACTAGGAAAGAAATTTTTCCTTGGCCTGCATCCTGACAATAGGTATTCAACGATCGGTTGAGTTCTTACACGTCAATGATATCGTCGCTATTTAAAACGATGAGCTTTTGTTGCACTGCCCTTTTTTTCTATCAGTTCAATCACCCGTTAATTCCTACATTTATTGAAAATAATGCGCAGTAATTGTATTGGTTCAATGATTCTTTTCACAATATCCATTTTCTATTCTATCTATTTCACCATTTTTACGCAACCTCGACTAGCAATAAAAAAAGCATAGAGTGATACAAAATACAATGGACAGTTCAAAATTTTCACATAGCTACACAATACCTACTCCGATCATAAATATTAACTTTCAACAAAAAAATTTTTTAATTCAACTTTTCGAGAAAATCGAGATGTTTACGGTTTTCTTATTACTAACGATTGATAATAAAAGATTTTGTGATGGATAAGAAAGAGAACATGAAAACACTTCAATTAAGTAGAGTTAAACGAAATCTTAATATTAATGAACATTCGTGACAAAATTTTAATAATATTTTAATAAAATCTTATGAAATTTAATATAATTACTGCAATAAAATTACTTTCCTTTAAATAATTTAAGTGATGTTTTTCTTGTAAATGTCTATCAGAGATGTAGTGACATCTCCTTTTCAGCATATATCTACATATGGAACATCTGGCATATGGAAGATAATTTTTTAATTTTTTAATCGTTCCGAATGACCTATTAATAGAGATTGTCACGTCAAAGATACTCTCGGTGATTTGTCATTGCTATCCGAGTTAAGTAACTATTGATAAAAAATCCATTTCAAATTAATCAGATAATTTATCATTAAAAATATATAATGCGGTAGAAATTTATAGAATCTGCGAGTTTGATTAGCAAGAGATATTGTTATTTCTGATCCTATACGTATTCTCGTCAGTCTGTTGGCTTTGTTAGAACGACAAATATAAATTGATTACTTTAACCCTCGTATCCACTTTGACATTTGTCTCCCTTATCCCGTTCGACGGAGTCAAACTGTGCTTGAGAATGAATAGCCACGCGTGTCGAGTAGTGCATTTTTGATAAAGTTCTCGAAGCGATGTCTTATCGACCGGCGGCGGCGCGCAAAGGGTTTTAGCTGGCGCGCATGCAGGTTCCTTGTCGGGATGAAAGAGGTGACGAGGGCGACCCCCACGAGGATGGTTAAAGCATGCCTGACCGTAATTAAAGTGGGAGAAAAGCTATCCGAGGCGAGTTTCCGAGTGTGCTCGTTGTTGGGATGCTATTAAGTCTCCCGACTGTCCCTCCTGTAACTACTCGTTCGGTGGGGAATGACGCGACTTTAGCCTCCTGCAATTTTCATCCCAGAGGATTTGGGAAAAAGAATATGCGGGATTAGACAGAATAATTAAAATGCTGGATGAACCGAGCCAAAACAATTTCGCGATGATATCATTAATCATTATAGAATTATGAAGGAAATTAATAGATAATTTCAATTTGATATAACAATCAGAACTAACAGTTATTAACCAAAAATTATTTTAAAAATGATGATTATTCCTTATTATTAAAATATTACGTTACAACACATATAAGCGACAGGTTTAGTCTACATTTGATAGATCTAGAGCCGAACATTTTTCTATTTACGAGATTCTTAGAACTGTATAACTGTTGCAGGTTAATAGTGGTATGCGCACGCGGTAATTCTTACTTGACTCTTTCGCACTGGCAGCAGCGTCGGACCTGGCACGATCAATATTTTTGTACGCTTCAACCGCCGAGTTATGCGTCTCCACGCACTTAACTCTGCTGTAAAAGGGGAAAATGGATGGACAGCGTTTTGCTGGCGTGCCAGGAGACAGTGCGATAACCCGTAGAGATCAAATACGTAAACGTAACATATACTGTCGGCGACGGACGCGGCTGTCAAGTTTCAGCGAAATAATATGTCCGGAAAAAAGGGAGAGATAGAGAGAGAGAGATCATTTGTATGGCGCTCGAGAAGCATATTCCCTCGAGCGTTGGACAGAAAATACGTATGGCTGTCGTACAGAATTAAATAGTATCAGTTGCAACATTTTGAAAGCCGCCGCGAACAAGTCAGAGAAAAAGAAGCTACAAAACATTGTGTACGTAATCGAAAAAATTTCGAACGACACAATTGACAACATAATTTGATCAAGTAATAGATTACTGACCAAATGAATACAGAAAAAAGAATAAATAATTATTCCGGTATTGATATCGATGATATTCTGATTATTTCATTCTTTTTTTCTATATTCATTTCATCATCAATGATACCGATAATGACATAGGCATACAATTGTAAAATCTTGCAAATACAGACTTAATATCTTCTAAGGTGGCAAAAAGCTCAGATTCTTCATAGAACACTATATATTCTTTTCCATAGATCATACAACATGAGGAATTCAAAATACAAATCACAAAGGAACGAATAATTAAGTTTATGGGAGACTCATTGTGAAAGATGTAATGTCGCTGGAGTTAGATACACGATCACTGGGTAGAGAAAACAAAGGAAAAGCTCGCCGAGGACACGCAACGAGAACTTAACGTTACTTCTGAGGCATCTTAACTTCTACATTAGTATCCATTCGCAGTCTCTGAGGTGCGTCGGAAATTTTCTTGGATGTGTCCGCGAGAAGCAGAGAACGAGCAGCGAACGAGCGCAGAGAGCAAAGAGAGACAGCCGGGGAGAATTTCTGTTCGTGGGACACACGAGAAGAGAGAGAACGCGTTGCAAGTTCGAAAATAGCCGTAAGCACTGTAGCGGCAAACCAGCACACGAAAATATATACACGCGCACACACGCGTATACGTATACCTGCATACATATTCTCGAAGAATGCATTCAGAATGTTGCATGGCTCCAAGCAGCGCGCGGGTCGGAAGCCATGCGACCCGTCGGCGCGGCGGTCCGAGATTAATTACGGAGTTTCAGGAGCATGCGGGATCCAGGAGTTATCCTGCAGAGGCTGCGACACCTCGTTAGAGGCTTGCCGAGGCTTTGTATCGTGGACTACTGGACCGTGCTTTCGGTACGAAACTAGCTCCTTATTCCATGGCTGAACCGAACGAATTTGCAAAGGAGCGAAACTTTCGAGATTAGAGGCGGTTTAAAGATTGCTGGTTTAGCTACCGACATCGCAAGACGTTTCTTTATAAGTTGCGTTACTGGCACGTTTTCTTGATAACAATAGCGGTTTACTCTTATGATTACGGTTACGGTCGCTATTATCGTTATATTCCGCCGAAAGTACTCTGTGGTATTACACGAATCCGCTTTCTCGTGCGTATTTGTCAGAAATATGACGGACAATGGAGGCGTGGATAATATTATCGTCATCACGATTATCCCAGCAGTTTCTTTGAAAATGTCTGGTCGAATATTCCTGTCTCTCTTCCTCTCGATTAGATCGAGTGCTATCGATCGAATCTCCGGCAGAGGTAATTGCGTCCGGAACACGAGGTCGTCATCCTATTCCGGACAGGACGGCCTGTAGACTATCTTTTGCTCTTATTATCCGCGAAAATGAGCTGTCACACCGCCGCGAAACTTGCGACATTCTTGTTGAAGAAGGTACAACTCAATGTACGAAGGAGAATAGTGAAAACGTTTTACTATACTATATCCACGATAGCCATATTATTCGCGCGTGATCAATCATCTGAACAACCACCTTATCCGTCGTGACCGGGAACGAGTTCTCGATTCGCGTTTTCGATGCGCGTAAAAAATAAATCGACGAGTGCAACGAATGGGTCATAAAAGCACCGCACGTCTCGTCCATGTAAAGTCTTTTTTTTTCACGAACGCGTTTTTCCAAGTCGATTTAGTCACGCTAGGAAATCTAATGCTATAACGATTGAAGAATCGCCGCTGCTGCAAGATAGTAAAATGAACGGCTGGAGAGAAAAAAGACGAGAGGAAGAGCGCACGAAAACTGCAATTTCACGTGGAAGTCTGTCGAAACGGATATTCCGCTGGTGCTTCAGCTGGCTGGGATATATCTCGGAGTAACCGTGCGTTAGATGGAGGAATCGGATAACAATCGACAAAGTAGGAGAAATATGTTTTCAAACTACGTTACGAGGAGGGGAGGATAATCCAAAGGGGAACGGAGCGTTGGCAGACTGGAGGAATAGAAATAGACAGACGGGTGAGACTTTTGTTTTCGCAATGGCGGTGAGCACAATGCACGAGATACACTTCGCCTTTTTTGCATCTGCCATTTGTGCAGCTGGCGGCGGCGGCGATCGAACTTTACGGCTTGACGCGATGCGAAAATCACCGACAACAACAACAACAACGACAACGACGACGACGACGACGACAAGAACGACGACGACGACGACGACGACGACGACGACGACAACGATAGACGACGACAACGACGAACGACGACGACAATAACAGGAGCGCATTGCACACATTTGCAGCGCGGTGATAGTGTAAGAGAAGTGAAAGAGTATTACGAACGAAAGCGTGAGCGAGAGCGAGAATGTGCGATGGACGTCGATCTAGCCGGTCTCTCGGTCGGCTAGCCGGTAGATAGAGCAAACAAGCCGCGCTGCAATTTAATCGCAAACGCACCGGCAGAAAATACATGCGCGTCCGATGAATTTCGAAGTCCACCGCCTCTCCTTTCTCATGCAGACCGTTTGTTTTCTCTGAAATGAAACTCATGTTTTGCGGTTTCATTACCGACACTTTCTTGTTAATATCAAGGTATCTTTGAAGAATTTCGAAGAAATTAAATATTAATCTTATCGGTGTGTTTATCTTTAATATTGTTTATTTATGTCACCTGAAAAAAACGTTCTATCTACATATATATATACCGGTTATTGTGATTAATATTATCACATAATTTTGGTTCAAACTGACCGAGGTAGTAATTTCGCAATAAATTATTTACAGCTCTTAAGATGCTTATTAGCATCAATCATTCGATCATTAATAGTTTTCTAAAAGATGCTTATGTGTAGTAATCATATTAACCCTTCATGGTCTATGACTCTTGAAAGTTCCGTAATGGTCACACCGGAGTTCAAATGATCCCAGAGCGAATTTAATCGATTGCTATATTCACAGTTTTCGTTCTTTAAAGTACAAAAATTAATGATTAAATGCGCTCTGGGGTCATTTTGACCTCAGTGTAATCATACGAAGGATTAAATTGCTTGTCAATTTAATTTGTGATATTACTATTCAAGCAAGTTTAGGTGAAACTGTGTTTCAAAATCAACAAATAATCGGTGTACAATTATCTTGTACTGTATAAATTCACAAGAAATATTAGGCATGAAAAATTGCCTTGACGGAATATAGTGTTTTTCACTCATATGTGTGAAAAATATAAAGGGATATTTAAATATTCTTGCAAGTACGCTTATCTTCTTTCTACGAGCTACTATCTTATATATTCTTTTATTCTCTCTGCACTATTTTCTGTTGTATTAATTCGGTAACTTGATATTCATAGCGCTTTTTCCAAGAGAATATTTCCCAAAAGAGAATAAATTTCTTCTATTGTTGTCATACTATTATTGTTTTACTCTGTTACCTCCACTTTTATACTCGATAAATTGAGATAAAACTTAAAATAAAATTAATCTGATTTTGATGACCTAAATCCGATATTCAAGTCTTAAATTAATAAGTTTCCTTAAAAGAAATACTTTCATATATAGCGCTGCGAATGTCAATTACAGATTTACGAGAGAATATTCTACAAGGCTTATTTTGGAAACAATAAGCGATATGTGGATTTTAATGCATTGGAGCACGCACGAATACATAATAATCAATTACTAATCAATCAATGTATTCGATACCCTATAATTTAATGCATACAATGAAAATTTAACTGAGCAATGACGTGCCAATAAACAAAAGCGTTATATTGTTCAAGTTAATGTTTGTTTAGAACGAATACAAATTAATTCGAACAATTCTATACCGAAAATCGAATCAATGCAGCTCGTTGATTGATCTAAAATGCAATATGTATTCGAGGTATATTTCAAGTTAATGTAAAATCATGTTTAGAATACTGTGTGGCTTAGTTTCCATTAATAACAAATATCCTACGATATTTGTATTATTAAGGACAATATAATGATACGGTAGTTAGTTATGAAATTCATAATGTTAATTACAATTAGCATACATTTGTCGTCGCGTAGAACTTTTTATAATACTTTTTCGCTGAATTTCTACCTAACTATTCGACGAAGAACTTTTGCGAACATGGACTCGTTTTTACTACCAATCGTAATTCGTTGCGTATGAAAAATTCTGTACGTCGCGCGCGCGGTTAGATTGCTGAGGCTTTCAACGTGAGGCCGCACCTTATAGCGCCGTGGAAGCTGAATTATGGAGCAAACAAGTTTACTATTCCGAGTTGACTCAGTAGTGTAAATTGAGAGCGCGTAACAGTGTTAATTCGTTCATTTCTGTTCTTCAACCTCGCTAAGATAAAAACAAAAGCATTCCACTCTTTATTAATTCATCGTCGTGAAATGATAAAATGTTATTTTTACAAATATGAAATAATATGTCAAATCAAAAAAGAAACTGCAAAAAAAACTTGAAAAGAAAGCATCATCATTTTAAATCTGTAGATTTTGATCTCAATATGCTAGATCTGTGTAGATTATATCAAATCTTAGATTAGATCAAATCTAGATAGATTAAATCTTTAAATCAGTATTATCTGTTGTAAACTAAATTTTATTCTAAGAAATAAATTATTAATTTCTTTTGTGTACCCAATTTGCAATATTTCTCTCTAAAAATTCAACTAAATTTTGCATTATTTTAGTCACTAGAAGCATCCAAAAACTCGAGTCTATCTGCGAAAAATATTAGGACAGAATGTTATTGATGTCGGTCATGAGACTTTCTAAAAATTGAAATATGACGACTTTTAAAGTACCGAGACGTGAGTCAGAGAGAGAAGTCCGGACTTATCCATTCAACACAATGGGCACAGTGCCCAGAATCAGGGGTGCTATCAATGACCGTGTAAAAATGATTTGGAAGCTTCGTAAGACTGCGAAATGAGGTGAGGGGTTGAGTCGCGTTTAATGACCTATTCTCTATGCACACATTATCTTTTTATACACTTCATTAAAATAAAATGAAAATATTTGCTATATTATTTATTAATTTATAATTTTCCATAAGTAATTATAAGAATTTTATAGATATTTTGTAGATAAATATGAAATTCTTATAAGTATTTATAAGTATCTATAATATTTATAGAGAATCATGAATTGATAAATGGCGTAGCAAATGTTTTCACTTTATTTTAACGAAACGTGTAAAAGGATAATATATACACAGAGAATAAATTATTAAACCTGATTTAAACCCCGTTTTCATTTCCCAGCTTACGAGGCTTTTAAACTATTTTTACAGTCATTAATATATAATGTTTTTTTTAAAATATAATATATACATTGGAAGGAAATGCGTTAATAGGAATACTGCTTGAAAATAGAGAAATCAGAATTTTCTGGTTGAATCTATTGAGCAAAAAATTTCTTCTTTTTTTTTTAAGCAACTGATTTTCAACACTCGATTTAGGTATTCTAAGCTGTTTTGCAATATTTCGAATATTTGGTGCGGATTATTTTCGATCAGGGCTTGATTTGATCATCATCCATTGTATTTAACCTAGCAGAACGTGGGACTTGTCTTCAATGGAAAAATTCTCACGGAACTTTAGAAACTAAAATTGGCACACGCAATTATTCACAATATCTCCATAATATCTTTTACACTGCATATTATTCTTTTGATAATATAAGGTAATATAATGAACGAGTCTTTTGATTTTTAATCCTTTTATAACAAGCGATGTATTCTTTTATAATAAATTCTATTGATCTTGATCCTTTTTTCATTATAAGACGCGTTGATATGTAAACTATTGAGTTATGAATATATTTGATAAAATGAGTTTGAAAAAAGCATTCACGCCTAAAACGACATTAATGTCACCTACTAATAAAAATTGAGAAAACTTTTTGACCCAATAACTCTGATTTAGATAATCAGAAATTTGATATGTTCAATCTTCAGAGGTTTATTTTTAACCAGAAATTTTTCTTAGTGTAAATCAGTATAAATATATTTTATCGATTTTGTACAATTCTGTTGGACGATGGCATATATACACGCACGTTAAAATTAATGATGCATGACATCGTCGATGAGGTCGATTACCTCGAATTAATAGCTTCCATTAAAGTATATTAATCGAAGTTAAGGAAACTCAGCATCAATATAATTGAATCCGCTCTATTGTTTGCGGACTGGATTCGCTTTCGCACCGCTCGCGGAACTAGCTCAACAGCGCGTAATTGCGGTTACATGCGCGATCGCGCTGTCTAGATGTAGAAGAGGCAAGCGGGGGAGATCCCTGAAAAATGATAGGCCATTGATTTCGCGTTATTCCATTAAAAACGTCAAATCGCCCGCGCAGGGTGATATCAGTACGACTTTGCCGTGTGCCTCTCCCGGGAAAAACAGTCTGTCAATAGTGCGCGAACCGTCGACACCGCGTTACTTTGAGCCCGTCAACGGAATACGCCGCATAAATCAAGTGACGTCGTTAGTGCAGCAGTGCCATCGATCCGTCATTCGTCGGGTACATTATCGCGACGTCAATAATTCTCCTTTCGGCTGTAGTCGTTCGCCAGCTATAACTGCCCGCGATCCGTGTTTCCGGAAGACCTCGCATCCAGAAACCGCGCATGTAAACGCACTGCTGGGCTAATTATCGGCTTCGCTAAATTATCTCGATAGTAATTCCAACTGATAATTAGCGAAACTAAATGATTGCTTTGCACGAGCAGCCGCGATTGCCGGTATCTTGCCGCGGAGGCGCGGCGCAACCGTGCCATGTTATTTGCATACGTTCTCATTAGACGACGACGGGCTCACGAGACGCAATACGGAGCGACTAATTTAAATATCTCTCACCGTTCCTTGCTGATGAGACAATAAGAATACGTGCGTTTAACGAAGTATAGGAGCGAACGGTTTAATTTCAGGACGTGCCGTCTCATCTTTTTACTAGCGATGCACTTTGTTGACGATTGACATATCTACGAAAAAAGTTAGAGAACAATTTGTCTAAAGAAACCTGGCAAATAAAGAATTCAATTATGCACTACTTATTTTCATGATCTACAGCTTCGGTATATTTGGCATATTTGCATTCACTCGAATTTCTTAATCATCATCATAATGTATGTATATAATTGTATAAAATTGAAGTCGCTAATTATATTGCTATTATGGATAATCTTATAAATGTAAAAAATGCTAGAAAAAGATGAAATTAATAATACTGACTCTAATAAAAATTGCATATTTTTTAGAAGTCTGATAAATTTAATTAATAGAACATTAGAAAACCGAATTTAAATTCGTAGAAAGATATATGTAGATCCTTATACATTTGGATCAAATAATTCTGAGACAAAATTATCAAATTGCGAAAATGCTTTTAGATCAGTAAATTTTATGGTATCTGTCACATGTTAAATTTCAAAACAAAAAAAGAAAACACTGATACATCTTTGAGAAGGAACTTTGTACTTGTCTTTACTCTTCTCTTTCATCTTGTTTTCTGAGATGAAGTACGATATGACCTTATGCAAATCTATACAATGGATCGCATCTGCGACAATCTATAAATTCACATAGAAATTAGCATGTTCGAATTACTTGATACAGAACTGGTGTGACTGCTATGATAGTAATTAATTAAATGATCGAGGATTGTAACAAGATATTTGCATGCATAATTTGAATGCCGGATTAAATATAAGGCAGTGATTACCTACCTAGTGAATCTATCGAGGATAAAAGCATAATGCTGCAAGTATTATTCCGTATAGAAATGTGGATATGTGCTCATTACTGCAAACCATGTAGGATTACATCGGTTATAAATAATACTGAAATCTTATATATTCTTCATTGTTGGGTTGAATGCAAATTTCGATAAATATCTATGCATTGTTAAATTGCCAGTGTAATCATTGACTACAAATGTGAAATAATTTCTGCTTATTCAAAATTTGAATACATTTGAATTTCAAATGTATAAATGTGCAAAAGAGAAGAATGAGAGCCAAAAAGAGAAAGAAAAAGAAAAAGAGCGAGATCCACACCTTTCATTGAATTATATTCCAGTGATAGATGTTATCAATTTCGAGAATCAATGATTCTTTTAAAATATCAAAGGACT
>Ga0157364_1007229_pt1 | contig 11496 bp, 5 predicted proteins | sample AttsexASBM2_FD_111476 | JGI IMG/M metagenome (GOLD analysis project Ga0157364, IMG submission 111476) | Fungus gardens microbial communities from leaf cutter ant in Ribeirão Preto, State of São Paulo, Brazil - Atta sexdens ASBM2 | ecosystem: Host-associated > Fungi > Mycelium > Unclassified ...
AAAATGGGTGTTAAAAAAACAAATTTTAGAAAAATATATAATCGTCTAAAATTGAGTGATTATTAAATACATTAAATAATTTACGCAATAATGAATAATTAAACGCATTAAGTAATTTACGCAAAATGTCGATAATTCTTAACATTCCCGCGTTTTTCTCGTTTGTAATATTCACATTTGACGCATTCGTGATATTTATATGGCGATTTCATTCAAAAGTCATAAATTTAATATAATACGGCGAAGGTATTTGATGAGTAATTAGAGAACCGTTTGTTGTTTGAAAATTCAAAGATTAAGTCTGCGGCGTAGTTGCACAGGGGATCCGCATGCACATCCTCAGAGAGTGGCACATAAATTATTAATATCCTAGTTACGGCTAAGCGCGCGTTAGCGGCAATTTCGTAGCGTATTCTGGTCCACATGATCCGATATCTAAATGCGTCACAGAAATAGCTGTGATAACTCCCGTCGGTGCAGCGTAACGTTCCGTCGGACAACAGCTCGCGAATAAACCTCGCAATTCGACGGAAAGCCGCGCGATGGATCAAAGTTACTTAAATATAGAAACAGTGTCGAATGTACATTTACTTCGTCAGAGAACTGAGCGAAATGAAGCGTGTACAAATAAACAAACTGGAATTATCTCCAGTCCTACAAGCATGCAAACTGCGGAGGTCTAACATATGTAATAATACTTCATTCGTTGTTCGAAGCGTAAGCTCCTTATTCTTAAAACACTTGCAATAAAGTATACAATCGAGTCTAATTTGAAAATACTGGAAGGTTAAATTATATGCATTTATTTTTGATAAGTGACAATATATATATGTAGGAATGAAATTCTCTTGTTTTTTAAAATTAAGAATATTTTAATAAAACCAAAATATCATGAAAATCAATAACGACAAAGCTCCGAAGTTTTAAATTTAAGGATAGATATACATGATGAATACTAAGTATTCTAAAAGATTTTAAGGAGCAATTTTTCAGACAAATTCAAAAGGACTTCATACCGTATATATGCACCGGCTTAGTTTTATAGATACAAAGTGTTAAAATTGAAAGAAAAATTCAGTTTTTTCAAAAATTCCAAAAACTATTCGAATTATTTTAAAACATAGTTTCATCAAAGTAATCGAGTGGTTCTTGAAATTTTTGGAAAAAATGAAATTTTTCCTTCAACTTTGACATTCTATATCACACATATGATCATATGAGGTTTTCTTCAATTTATGTGAGGAATTATTCTTAAAATCTTTTAAAGTATTTAGTATCCACTCCGTAAGAGGTTTCGGAAATTTCAAGTTACAGCGCTTAGCTAAAACCGCGCTCGCGTCAGATCTATAAAATGTATGATCGTGATTCTGATTATGTCAGCATCCTCTGTCGAACAATGGGCGACCCCGCAGTATTGTTCAGTATGCACAAAGTGTACGGGCGAACTGTTTCATGGTGATTCTTATTAATCAATGTAATCAGAGACGCGAGCGTGTACATGTATGTAGCAAATTTTCGCCAAATATATGCTGTGATCTCTCGAGAATCTAATAGCAGTTGTGAAAACTACTCCAAGTAAAGTAATTTTCTCAGTTATACATACAGTTGTATCTTTAATGATATTATATTCTCTAAAATGATATCTTCTTAGATAAAAATTGTGATAAAAACAAGATAACGAGTTATTATTTGATGCAATATGCAACAATTTTTATCGACATCAAATTATAAAAAAGCTGCTTGCTTCTTGAAAATAACTTAAACGTTTAATTAATTCTAGTTCTAATTTCTTAGAAGATCATACATATAAACATAATGACAGGTGGTACCACACTATAGTCAATGAATTATTATTTGTTTTCCTCATGTAAATCATATCGACGTATTTGCATATTTTGCGGTAGCAAGACCTTGTCTAATTTGCAAATATATCCCTACTTTAATGCAATAGACTTATAAAAAGAAAATAACGATTTATTACAATAAAAGAATATGTTGATTCGATCTATGTTAAATGATTTTACAAATAGCTCTATTTTACATAAAATGTAAGCATTTATATTTGTGTATTAAACTAGATTGGAAATTGTACAAATTCAAGAAAGAAAGTTTATTAGACAAGAAAAATTCCTTTGACTGAATATGATTTCTCATTCATGTATATTTAAATTTCGATTTAAACATTTATCATTAAAATCTTAGAGTTACTGTTATCTTAATTATCAATTTTAATGTTTACACGTAATATTTAATTAATTGTCTGTTTCCATTTATAGTTTATATATAATTTTAATTTATTTTATTGTATTATATTGTATTATATTGTATTATATATATATATATAATATTTGTATATTTAATATATTTAATTTATTTTTACTTAATTCTATTGATTCGAGTCAGATTAAGAAAATTAAAACTTTAAAATCTTTGAGCATGATCAATCAGCTAAAAACTGGTAAAGTATGTGACTTATTAGTCTTATTACAAATTAATCGTAACATCACAACGTTTTTTTGAAAGAAAAATATTGATATCAAGTAAATCTGTGATTTTCCTGGAGTTTTTACACGTCTCGAATACATATAACAAAATGAAGCGATGCATAGCTTCCAACTTAAGATATGGAAAAATCGATCAAATATCGACAGTATAGTTTTATATTTGGCGTGTCGCATGAAGTGGAATTATCGTATGGAAGATTCAACGAAGCGAACAAAATAGTTATCGCAACTGCCACCTGTTTGTTGAAGCTTATCAAGAAACGCGTCTCCAAGCCAAATACATATAAAATATCGCAATACAACTTCGCGAAAAAGAAACATTATTCTATTGAAAATAGTTTAGGAAAATAAATAAATAATAAATAATTCCAAAACTTTCAAATAAGCTATAAACGTTATTGCATTTCTTAAAACTTATAGGGTAACTATCCCTTTTACTATGTCTGTTCCTTAGTATGCTTTTATATTTTAATAAGCCCTAAAGAAAATTAGCACAAATAAATAAGAAAAAAAATTTTTTTTATTAAATTAAATTATTAATGTATACGATACCAAAGATAATATTTTTTAATTATTAAAGTACTTTAAACAATGTGCTCCTTGTCTTGATAAAGTGAATGGCAAAGTTCATAAAACGTTAACGTTAGCAATAGATCATGACACGATGATAATCTATAAACTCTTTGACACCTTTGAGTAAAACACTCATGAAAGTTTCAAAAATATTTTAAACTTTTTTTTAAAATGAGGAATTTATGTGAATCAGTAATACATATCGCAAGATTTTAAGCTTTTCCCTATTAGTGCCATGTATTAGAGCTGAGAACATTAAGTTATAAGTGTACATTGAAATAAGTATAATTGAAAGAATGATTTATACATAATATTAACTTAAACAATTAGTTTACATTTATTATCTATTTTAGTAACTATGTGTTAAAATGAGTCAAATGCGGATAGGCACACAAATTGGGGGCACATTAATAGAATCATCGCCGTTTGGAAGACTCAACTAACAGGGACAAAAATAAATTTTGTATTTTTTATTTTTTATCAAAAACATTATATAAAATATTAACTTTTTCAATTAAAGAAATATTATAAAAAAAAGAAATAGTTGAAAAACTGATATTGATTTCAAGTAGATAAAATTAAAGCTACAATATTTAATAATTAATTCAGTAATATAAGCAAATTGGCTTAAAGGTACATTAATAGGAACAGTTACTCTATTCTGCATCTTCCCTAATTGAGAAATATGATGGGATAAAAATATAACTGTTCGCATTAACCTTTCTAGAATGGAAACCATTATTCTAATAGCGGTGCTATTCTATTTTTCATTTTGTAATTTTCTTGTTCTTATCGTTAATACTTGTTTTATCGGACTCTTAGTATTAAAATTAAAGTGAATACCAATGACTACATATATTTGCAAATAAAAACTTATGCCTCAGTTTTATATACTAATAAACCTTATTCGCACTTATGTACTGTAATGTACCTACATGTCTTATTTGATTCTTTGTACATATTTTTTATTCTTATTTTTCAACATCAAAAACATCTTACAAAGGAACCACACGAAATGATAAATTCTGATTTTAATGAAATTTTATATAGGTTATATAAAAAGATGAATTTAGAAAATGTCTGTTGCGACGGAAAAACGATTTGAAGAGATGAAATCACCCTTTATGTGGTAAAGTGATTTTTTGTTTTTTCCGTTATTCAAAATATTCGAGATATAAAAAAATATTTTATACAAAAACTTTACAATAAAATTACTTCTATTCATTTACGTCAATAATATTTTTAATAATCAATTTTTTAATTAAAAAAATTTTTTATTTTTCAAAAATATTATTAACGTGGATGAACAGAGGTAATTTTATTGTAAAAGTTTTGTATAAAATATTTGTTGATATCTCGAATTTTTAAGATACAACGAAAAAAGCTAAAATCTGTGTTATTCTATAAAGAGTGATTTCATCCCTTCAAACCGTTTTTCGAATGAGTTTTTCGAATGATTTTTGTGAATAAATAGAAAGGCCACTATAATGGCTCTGAAACAGTATCATATTTTGAAGCAAGAAATGTATAATAATAAACTTTACTTAAGGAAAACTTGTAGGATATAAAAAATAGATCCACTCGTCCACTAAAGATTAATAACATTTCCAATTTAATATTCCGATGTAACCGTATAATTTGATAAATTAGTCTTGTAGTGTGATATAATTACCTTCATCTAATCAAGAAATTAAATTTAGGAGGTCAATTAATAATTGACCTCCTAAAAATAGATGACTTTTAATTTCTTAGCTGTTCTAATATTTTCCTAAGAGAGACAATGTTGATACTATCTGTAGTCTACTCATTTTCTTCAATTGAATCAATTTCAAACTTCATCCCCGAAAACCTGTTTGCTCGGAGAATGAGAACACAGCGTACAGATCTATCAATGTCAGAAGAACTAATACGCCGAAACAATGTGTGATTAACTTCCAGAACGTCGCATATCGTATTGTTCCCGTTATTCTGCTTATGTAGTCTGTATGTAGTCTCTATGTAGTCTTCGATAATTACAGTAAGCAATAATGGTACACATCTTGCGGATGATACAAAGCTTATTATCACTCCACTCGTTTTCTCCTATAAACGACGTACTTGTGAGTAACGAGATTTTTATCAACATCGCGAATGCATGCTATTTTGCAGATATACTACATTATGCATTTCCAATCAACAAACAGGCGGCGTCGCGCATTTATGTAGCGGCACTGCAGTAAATAATTCTCCCAGATATGCTAGTGAACGAGAAAACGTGTCCTACACGATTTTCTCGCTTTTATTGCAACATACGAGAAATGTCTCCGCGTCGTAAATGGAGAAGAATGCATTGAAGCAATGGATGGAAAAAGGACATCTTATCTCGAGAAAAAAGAAAGCGTATTTAACCTTTATTTTACAAAATGCGTGATAGTAATTCTACACGTTTTAAAATTGAATGAGACTGTTATATGGCCTAAAAAATAAAACGAGAAGTTTAAATGTACTTTTTTCCCCAAGGCAATGTTTTTTATGAATCGACTTCAATCCTCAGTTTTGCAACATAATTAGACATTATAATTAATGTTTTAATCTTAAACGCATAAAATATTGATGTGATGACATTTTTATTTCAAAGTGTGATTTTATTAGAGTTAATTTACTCATTGACGTTCAAGTATTTACTATATAGCTCACATGAAATATTTTATCTGTAATATCTCTACAAATCAACCTTTTGTTCGAGTTCAATGAATAATAAAATATGTTGACAGCCATGATTGTTCATTCGAAAAGCGACGGGACCTATTTCATAGATAATATTGAAGTTTCAGTATAATTCCTTTTGGTATGCGGCAGCGAGGAGTTAAACCACAATTGAAACGCCTCTCGAAATAGGACATAATGCGAGATATTGTCGTTATCGATATTAATCGAAATCCTGCGGATCCTATCTCAAACAGTTGAACCAGGACCTATATATCGCATATCGCATTACACAATGTAGTTGAAATTCTTGGCTTCATAGATACTTGATCCACACTGAGAAACCTTATTTGGTTGAATGAAACAAAATTTAATCAAATAATTTATTGTTTAGATATCAGCAAACAAATTCTTTGATTAATTAATAAAATAATTATATAATTTGATAATATTAACATCAAAATTTTGTTCAATGAAAATTGTTTATTATATGAAACTAAATTTTGATTGACTTCTTTAAATTTTATTCAATGAACATGTATATTAATATTATTAAATTTTCATATCAATTTTTACATCTAATTAAAGTTGATTAAAGTAAGGTTAAGAATTCCGAAAACAGAGAATACTGAGATAGGAAACCATTAACGCTGACCAAGTCAACTGCAGAAGTAGCGTTACCAGTCCTAATGGAGACTTGAAAGGACTCAATTTAACATAAGAGAGATATCCACTCGACACTGTCAAGCCTTTATCCGAGTGCATTATTTATAATATGGCCGCGTATATTTCTCTTTAAAGTATTGTAGAATGTTTAACCATGCGTCTAACTAACGTCACTGTCTCGCACTGTGACTTAACGCGCTCAACAACAAATATAATTATTTGAGAGACAATGTGATGAATGCATTTGTTATCATTACTGTGCAATTTTATTGAAACAAACAAATGCATACAACTAAAAAAACTGTGGTTATTGCAACATTTTACTTGTTTCTGATAACATAATTTCTGGTTAATATAAACATATTATAAATTTAATCAACAAAATCGTTCAACTCTATTTAATTGACATCAACTAAAAAGAATGGAGAAATTTCTTAATGCGCTATCAATTTCGATAAGTATTAACTTTTCGATTACTGATTTGAATAAAATCACAAAAATTTTTTGTATATGAATTTTAATTATAAAATTTAATCAAATATTCATAAATTAAAATTATATTAGCAGAAAAGTAATTTTGCTACAAGCATTAATTCTCATCAGTTCCATATTCAGTATTAAAGAGAGAGAGAGAGATGTCTGTCGATTAATTTTTTCTGCATCTGATAAAATTTCTTTTTTATTTTACTACAGAATTCTGAAATCAAGCTCTGTACGTGTAATATGATGTAATTTTATACGAAAATAAATATGATAATTATCCAATAATATTATATATTCATTAATCATATATTTAATAATCCTGCAATATTCATATTTAAATCAGATCAGATATAAGAGATAAAAATAATAAAACAATGAAATAATTTGTACTAGTTAAAAATTTACTTTATGAAGTAAAAATTTCGCGAAGTTGTGCGTTCTTAGCGAAGTCGTGCTTTCCTAGAGTTCATAAATTCTTCTCCACTGTTCATTTTTAGAGTAAATTTGTGAAATATCTGTGACTTCCTTGAATTTTCGCGTGCCTTCGCAATTGTCTGATGTACTTCCATACATCTAGTCGAAATCCTTCGCGTTATTTCAAGCGAAATGTTATACTTTAAAATGGCATTCCTCGCAACGAGACTAGAGCGCGTATGAATGAAACGAATAGTATATATATATATATATATATATATATATATATATATATATATATATATATATATATATATATGTGTGTGTGTGTGTGTGTGTGTGTGTGTGTGTGCGGAAAATGGTTGAGATTCTCGGTTCCAAGCTCGATGTAATCCTATTACAGTGCTGCATAGTCACAAAATTCGTCGTTCAAACGTGACACGTGGTACATATAAGTTAAGGCAAACCCCTAATCTTCAGCGCAGCAAATACACGCGATAAAGTGTTCCTGGACGGCACACTTACCGCGCAAGGGACAGAAATGAGTAATCCTCTCCAATATTCATGACACTGAAACGTTTTCCATGTTCTTAAAATATGCAAGGCTATAGGCAGAAATACGCGGTTATAACTAAAAATGGTCATCTCAGTAAACAAAATCTTAAATTCGCTCAATTCTAATTTCCATGCCGTAGAAATAAAATATTGTATCTTATAATAATCGTCGCGAATAAATATAGATAGATCAAACAGTACTTTGTGCAACACACAGCATTTTGATAAAAATTCATAATTTATTACACATACAATTTCATAATTTTGATAAAAATTAATATTAAATAATTAAAAATCTTTAGAATGTTCATGTATTTTATAATTTATGTCACATCTTCAATAGTATTTCCTATTTCCCTTGTAAAATAAATGTTGATGATACTTTGACCAGCTCTGACATAAATCATTTTTATATCAAAACCAATAGTGAAATCTGAAGAATCATAGCAGTTTCAATAAGTTTCAATCCTTATTCAAAACGTGACACATTTTTAGTTGTGTCGATTTAAATACGCAAATCATCCATCCTCCTAATATGACAATTCTCCAATGTATCATTTTTTCATAAGAAAAGGCTAAAGAGGTTACATCGGATGGGAAAGGTCAAGAAAGTCTCCAAGCGACTTAATGTAAGACAGAAAAGTTTTGATATACGGCGTTGTTATACTCCGAATCGTCTAAAGCAAATTAAGATTAATGCGGTCAGCCTTTCTCGCAGGTAGAATAGCTGGAAGTATCCAAGAAGAGAAACTGGGACGATAACATATTCGCCTTTCGGCGGAAGGTTGAAGCGCGTGGGAGACCGTATTTCATCGATAATCCAACACCATTTCGTCGAGTTCCATGGAAATGAAAATGTGTAGGCGTAGTTCCGCACTTCCGCTTCATGTTTTTCCATGATCAGCAAATTTATAGCCGGACATTTTGAGACGTGAGTAAAACAACATATGTCTGACAACCGCTAAATACCTCGGGGAAAGATATAATAACAGAGAAAAATTGACTTACGTAATTTATGTAAAGAAATACTTTTAATAATTATCGCGAGAAAGCTTCTTCGTAGTAATACGAACGGTGTGCCAAGTAATAATCATAATGCGACGAAGCAAAATTTATTAGCCGTTAATGCAACTTTCCATGGCGGAGCAGCAAGGCCATATGCAACCCGAGAAAAAGTACCCCTGAAAGGCGAGAACGTGGTAAATTGTCTCGAATTCAGAGAACCTCAGCCACCACCCACACGCTCGTACGCTCGTTAAAGCGGATCCTCCAAAAAAGTGGCATAAATCTGATTCTGGGGCATAGTTATCGCCAAGGTGTAATCTCACAGGCGCTTTTAGGTCACTGTCTAGCGTTACATATATGTGGAAAAAGTTTGATACAAAAACCACCGGGAAGTCTGCCTCGTCGGACGACATAATTCTTTACGCGTCGTTAATTCATTTCATCTTGCGATTATTTACCTTAATAATATAAAAAAATCACGATGTCGCCTCTTTATTAGCCTCGTTTTTCAACCTACTCGGAATCCAATTAGTATAAAAAGTCGCAATTTCTCTAAACATATATAATTAATATTTCCAAAAGGCTAGATCGTGTTCATTATAAATTCAAGATATAAGTACATGCTAAATTAAATTAAAATTATATCAATGCTGGGTTGCCCGATAAAAGCTAATTATCTATTCCATCTCTCTGTCGCATTTCATCAAAAATGAAGCATTGTTTCCGGAAGGCGCGGTTAAATCGAAATGATATTCCAAACAAACGGGACATGAAACGGATATAAACGCCCACTTTGCGCCGAATGCATTTTGTCGATCTATGCCAGTTGGCCAATATCCACGAATTTGTACATGCGTCTTTTTTCTATTCCTCGAATCGACTGATCGCTTCATTTGATATATGACCCACATAGCGAAAGCATCGCAATTTTAATTATAACGTAAAATATTTCGGAATATATTACAGATATTGCATATAACACATATTAAATATGACGTTTATTGCCTCGTTACAATTATGTCGATTACGAGAATATTAATTACGCTTAAATAAACGTAAAACCGACTGAAAATTCTATGAGTCACTTCTCCGTTTATAAATATTACTAATTACCTAAATTTAAAATATTAACGGACTATTAAGAAATATTGTATTTTATTTGTAAATTCTGACAATACATACTCGCTCTTTACAACTATCTGCAATTGTTGCGATATGGTTTTATGGCACACAAACGAAAAGCGATAAATGAAATTCTTTTCAATGCATGTTACCCTCAATATCATGATACTATATTGATAAAGCGAGCTAGTATAATGCGAATTCCCAAAGTGAGCACGTTTTTCACGAAAATGTTCCCGCATAAGCATAACTCATGAGGAGAAACATGAACCACGAATTGAAACGAATGACACGTCATAGAAAGAATTGTTTGATCTATAGCTGTGTTGGGAATCGCCCATCAATCTTCTTCCTATTTCCAATATTGTCGAATTAATTTCACGCAGTGAGTTGCTACAGTTTATTATGCTACGAAAACATTCCATTTCATTTGGTTTTGGCTCTTCTTTAGAATATTAAAATGTACATCTTTTCTATTTTTCACAATTTATATTTCTCTTTCCCCTTTATTTTCTTTAAAATTATTTATAATTTTACTGACTCAACATGTTTATTATATTTTCAAATTATATTTTCACGAAAGATATTTATACTCTATACTTATACAATATTTTATTTGAATTATTTCATAAAACACACATAAAATCTTTCTTAATAAACACTTACAATTAGTTTGATAAAATACTAACTCAATTTCTCTCTCTCTCTCTCTCTCTCTCTCTCTCTCTCATTCTTTTAATGTTATAAAAATTAATATAAATATAAAAATTAAGTTAAATTCTCGATTTGTGCTTAAGTTCATCCGCAACGCCAAGTAAGAAGTGATTAAACTTTTAAATATCGTCAACACACATTTATAAGCATTACATAATTAATTAATTAGAACTAATGTCGACTTGAGTCCGGTATTTTAATGCGGTTTACCAACATAAGCTCGAGTTTAAATGAAGTATAGTTGCGCCTTATCGTATGTTCGCATAATTTAATTAAATACGGCAGAGACAGATACTAATGGTGGCATGTGCACGGATTATCCAAACTTTCTTTGGAATGCGTCGCTTTGTAACGGGGAATAAATTCGAATGCGCCGAGTAGGCGATTTGTATTCGACGCGAATGAAACGTTTCCGGTATCGGAAGCATCGTTACGCATCGTTGCTGGTCGAAAAATGGCGTGCAATATCACAATAGTGTGCACACGAGACTAAACGAAATTGCCGTGGCAAAGAATGCTGTCGAAGATATCGTCACACCAGCATGAAATGCTCACGAGTATTGCTTCCTTCCGCAAGTATTTCAACGACATGTGCTCCGGCAGGATGTAGTCGCATGCAGTATCCAAGACACGCAAAAGTTGAATTACGCGCGTGTTCTCTCATAATCTGCACATATAGATAAAAAAGATGAAATCGGGAGAAAGAGAGAAAAGTGCTACTTATTATAAGTCTGAAATAAAATCTTTTTGGACATGCAGTAAATGTTGACGATTA
>Ga0157364_1007230_pt1 | contig 11496 bp, 8 predicted proteins | sample AttsexASBM2_FD_111476 | JGI IMG/M metagenome (GOLD analysis project Ga0157364, IMG submission 111476) | Fungus gardens microbial communities from leaf cutter ant in Ribeirão Preto, State of São Paulo, Brazil - Atta sexdens ASBM2 | ecosystem: Host-associated > Fungi > Mycelium > Unclassified ...
AACCATCACTTCTTTCTCTCTTACCACTATCTTGTATGAGAGTGCCTACGAGAGAATTAGCAAATACATTTTGTCCTAAATTTTCAACATACTCTTTATTTGATTCTACTGTCCTAAACTATTTAAACATGGACATGGAAATAGATACTCCTAGAGGAAGATCAGTTTCCTCCAGCAAAAATGATTCAAGAGAGTCATCAACTCATTCAAAGGTATCTTCCATATATTACCATAAGAGGATGGAAATTTAAAACAACAATACAACCTGGAGTAAACAGGTTAACAAGAAAGAAAGAAAGAGGCTTGCTCTTTCATATGCTCCTTCTAGAGTAGAGTAAAGTATAATGGTTAACCAGGCAACTAATGAAAGCCCCAGGGAGGGAGCATTACAGACTAACAACATGGCACCTGCCCTAAATGACTCAACTTGTTCTCAAGGTAGGGGTGAGACTAACAATGATTCTAACATGTGTATCCCTCAGGAATTCATGAATATTCTGATCTCTTATGACATCAACCAACTAGCCAAACCAAATGCCTGAGATGGGGAAGCTCATCTCATTTCTATTTTCAGAAATATGGAATTCCTCAAAATTAACTCTATAAACATAACAACTTCACTTTTACATATGGCCAACTTTATCTGGAACAGAGGCATAGACAGCAATAAGGTAAATAATGTAACTCAACTCCAAGGCTTTGGTCAAGCTGCATGGAAACTCATCTCATCCATTTATGAATCAGAATAGAATGTACTAACTACTAACAACAATAATAGGATGTTTAGACAAAATGTATCATCCAAGTTTTCTCCTAAAGTCAAGGTCAACAATCTAGTATAGAGAACTACACAATCAAAAGACAAACAGGTAGAAGTAGTCAAACTTCCTTCTTCTATTCTAGCAAGACCATCTAAGAAAATTTTGAAGAAGTTGAAGTTTTTCAACAAAAAAAGTTCAGGAACCTGAGAAACCCAAGACTTCATAGTTGTATACTCAAGCATTAGCACCAAATGTCAGCAAAATACTAAAACTGAAGGAAATTGTTCCTAGTCTATTAGCCAAGAAAATTAAAGACATTTATAGGACTATCAATGATTTTGGAAAGGTTAGGCCCAAAATTAATATGATAACTAAAAGATCTTTGATAAAACAGATTATTGTTCCCATGAATAATGATAATAAAGCCAAATTCATTACTTCCTTAAGTACACAGGTTACTAATATTAGTAGTACACTCAGAAACATCAAGTCTGATATGATAGCTAACTTTGTTAGGACAGATCAACATGGCATTATTATTATGATGAACAAGGTAGCTTCTTTGTCTGACTTTCAAACAATTGAAAACTATGTCAAGAATATTGATCACCTAGATTCTGAAGATATGAAAGTGCTACATCTTTTTCAATCTAAATTCTATCCAAATATAATAGGTATTCCATATCTAATAGAGAATACTAACATTTCCATTAATGCTAGCATGATCAAATCCATCTTAAAAAACAACCATATCTTCAACAATATCTCTCTTACTTCAAAACCTTGAGTTATTAAGGTATTACCCAATTTGAATATAGCTATCATATGACTGGATATATGAGATGTCCAAAGTAGTAGTAAAGCTAAAGGTCTTATTAATAGATGTTTCAATGTGGGAAGTTTTATTGCCACTATTTGTGGTGCAAACATGCAACTAGAGGTCTCACAATGTTAGAACTGTTGGAAGTGGAGACATACTACCTTTGTTTGCAGATCTCAAAATTTACAATGTGTCAAATGTAATTGTTACGATCGATGCCTCCTGAAGATAGCATGGACATGGGTAAAGGGTATGACGATATGATTGGCTGTACCACATGTAGTCTCAGTCAGCGCCTCATGTAGAAGGTGTTGTTACCTTGCTTCATCCTTGCAGTCTCTTCATGTTTTCGTCCTCATGTATGTCTTGTTGTGGACTTATGAACTAGTATAAATAGCATAGATACATTCATGTATCCTTATGCTTTACCAATTCTACTATTCCCTTATCCTTCCTCAAGTCTTTGCCTTAGTTGCAACCTGAGCTCAAGCTTAAGGTTGTTACAGTAATGGCCCATACAAAGTGAAACATTATTGCCATTTCATCTGGTATTATAAGATGAACTTCAAGACTAATTCATCTTGCTTGGAAACCAAGCAAGGCAAACCATGCCCATACATCTTCAAGTGTCTAAACTGTAAAGGCAATCACCAGGCTGACTCTAACAACTGTCTATTCTGGAAACATCATTTCAACAAGAAATAGCATACAAAGAAATATCAAGAACTTTGAGAAATCAGAAAGCAGTCAATTTTCTCAATAGTGAGTAGTGTTAAGGCATGATTTTCAAAAATATCAAGCTCTTTTCACAAAATGTTCAAAAGAACAAGCTTCTAACTAACACAATTTTGAAATCCAATAAGGAGTTTGATATTATTTTCATACAAGAACTACCATGGTTATTTATTCAATTAACCTCCAGTTCTTTAAGTGAAGAAGGAGAGAGTTCAGTGGGTGTTCCAAATCATTCTGACTGGTTCACATTTTCCAGACAGCCATCAAGTGACAACAACTTTCCAAGAATTATTTTTTATATTAACATTTGTTTATCACATTTTCAATTTTCTTAGAATATTTTCAATCATAAAGATATTTGTTGTTTTTCTTTTTTTTAAATAATGGTGACATTTATTACATAATTAACATTTATTCTGACTCTACTCAAATAGCTTTAAAGTATCTCAAGAATACTGAAGCCAACATTTGAAATATTTTGGTTATAGCTAGTAACTTTAACATTAGAGACAGTAATTGAAATCCTTCTTTTTCTTTTCATTCAATTTATAGTAATCTGCTTATAAATGTTTCTGATTCTTTTGATCTTTGCTTATCAAAATCTACTAACTAAGTTCCTACTAGGTATTCAGATAATGCATAGGACTCAAATTCTGTCATTGATCTCATGTTCCTCAGGCCAAATTCTTTGGAACTTGATAACCACCCACACCATTTATCCTAAACTCTGGTATTTATCTGATTATACCCTGTTGACAGTCAATATCACTGTCATTAAAGAATTTGTTCCATATAAATAACACACAATAATTAAGAACAGTGAAGAAAAAAACAAATTCATTGCTGATATTATTGAAGCCATTAAGAAAATAGATACTGAATAAATAAAAAATAAAGATTTGCTTGAATTTATAGTTTAAAAATTTGTGAATAAAACAGAATCCATTTGGTATAATCATTTGAAATACATCAATATTACTAAACACTTCAAAGCTTGGTGGAACAAAGAATATCAATCCAAATTGGCAAAGTACAGAACAACTAAACAACTAGAAGACTGAAAGATCTTTAGGGGCACTATAAAGAAGACAAAAAGGTTATTTTTTGATAATAAAATCCAAGAAATAACCCCAAAGAATCAAGGACTATGGAAACTCATAAATTGGGTCAAAAAGCATAAACTTCCAGTGATTGAAGCTATTTGCTTTAACAACCATTCTTGCATAGAGCTTAATAATCTGTGGTATGCTCTCTACTAGTCTTTCAACTCTGTGCAAAGTTGACAGGTCAACCCCAATATATTAAATGAAATTCTATATAGACTAGTTATGTTATGGACCTCATTCTCAAGCGAGGAGTTCAAAAGTTCTATTAACAAATACAACAATTTGTCTACACCCAGTCCAAATAGGGTTTTTTGAAAGTATCTCAAAGCAATCGTCAAAAATGATACATGCTTAAAAATATTATCAATATTGCTAATACATATATCAACTTAGGATATTGGTTACACTTCAAATTGTCAATATCTGTCATTATTCCTAAGCTTAGTAAAGCTTTATATAATTCATCCAAGATATTTTAACTGATTGTTCTTCTAAATACACTCAGAAAACTCATTGAGAAAGTTATTGGGGAAAGACTGCAATTCCAAGCTATTTCAAATGATTTTATTCATTATAACCAACTAGAAGGATTGAAACAACATTCAACTAACAGATGCTGGCATCTTTTTGACTCATCTAATTTAAGCAGGGTGGGTTAAAGATCTTCAAATAAGCATACTTGTATTTGATATTGCTTAGTTTTTCCCTTCATTAAGTCATCAACTTCTCCTGTTGATTTTGGATAAAGCTGGTTTTGATCCAAGAATTTCAATATTCTTTTCAAATTATCTAGTAGGCAGGAAAACCAAATATTTGTGGAATAATTCCTCTTCTCCATTCTTCAATATTGATACTAAAGTAGGGCAAGGCTTTATCTTATCTCCAGTTTTATCAGCTTTTTATCTTTCTTCTATTTTGTAGACAATGGACTTTTCATATCTCAAGAAAAATTATTTGAAAAATCAAATTCTTATCTCTTTTATAGCTACAATGTCATTTTTCTTCTTCTTAAATAATTTGGCCTTGTAATTGAATATGGGAAGACTGAAATTTTTTGGTTTTCTAGATCTTGTACTTTCTATTCTCTCTCTTTAGATCTTAACACTCTTGGAGGACCTATTCTTCATCCTAAAGAAACATGGCAGTATCTAAGATTTATCTTTGATAGAAAACTTATATTTTGACAACATATCATATTTTATTCCAATAAAGCTTTATCAACCGTCAAATGCATGAAAATACTTGGCAATTCCTCACATAGTATAAATCCTTAGTAAAAACAACTCCTATATAGAACTTATGTCCTATTCATCACACTCTATGGATTTTTTTTGTAGTACTACAACAATGCACTGCTCATATACCCTCTTAGAAAACTCAGAAAAATGCAAAGAAGAGTAGTGCTATAGATACTAGAAGTTTTCTATACCTCTTCTACCTTGTAAATCAAAGCAATAGTAGGCTTGGTTCCAGTTCATCTTTATTTTTAAAAGATCAGTAGATGTCATCAACTCAGAATTTCCACTCTCCTAAATAATCATACTATCAAATTGCTTTTGAAAAGAAGACATTCTGAACATATGAATCTTTATTGGTTATTACTGGAGAACATGATTCATAAGCAATAAATGAATTTCAAAGGTCCCATTATAGATGCTAATAATCATCTTAATGAAATTTTTCCATTATTTAATTCTCTAAATTATGGATTTTCACCTAGAACTCAATTAATTGATATTTTCTCTAGTCATTTTTTATTTCAACATGCTAATTGCAAAAACAAAGATAACAGAGCTGCTCATTTTCACAAACTCAAAGAATATATTTTCTACATGTCAAATAACTCCAAATCAGCTATTGTAGTCTTAGATACCAGCTGTTATAAGACGAGTGTGTGGACAGACTTTAGGTAGGGTTAGGGTTAGAACAGATACAGGACAGTAATAATTATTAGTCTACAACGGACAAAGGGATAGGAGATAGGCACATGACCTGGAAGTCATGTGACAGAGTCTAGAACGGTCTGGAAGGACTTAGGGTCTAGAAGGATCGGGAAGAGTCTAGATAAAGAGTCAGGGTTAGGGATGACGTTAAGGGACAGGAGTTCCTCATGATGTACACATGGTATGCACATGTATAGCGGAGATTAAAGGTATGATGTCAGGGCACATGTAGAAAGCATGGTGGCCTTAAGTAAAACACATGTGGATGAGTAATAGAACATGAGGTAGAAGTACAGTGGATGGACATGAGGGAAAAACATTGTTGTAGCATGGACCATGATGTAGTAGTATATATAGAGGAGCAATACAATAAGGGCTCCTTGTTGAGTTCTCTTGTAATTCCCCCATTTGTTACTGGATAGCCTATTGGAGAGCTTTGCTCGTTGTAAGATCATTTGTCCTTGAGTGACAAGTGGTTGCTACAACACCAGCATTAAGAATAATGTTGCTACATTCATTTTACATGTCCATTCACTTTCTAACCTTATCAAGAAAAGCATTGTTTACTAAAGCAGAACTATTTGCTATTAGATATAGTATTAATTAGACCATTTAAATCTCCAACATTAATCATATCACCATTATTATAGATGCCATATATACAATGCATTGTATCTTTAATTTGTTGGTCCATCTCTATCAACTTCAAGCAATAGCTATATTGAAAGAATTCTTCAATAAGAATTCTTCAAATTCTATTGAGTTCTGGAACTATTCTGTAACTGTTCTAGTAATAACAATTGGCCTCTCTATTCTGTAGTTGACAAAGAGATGAAGAAATTCAATCTTACACCTCTATTTCCATGCAAATTATCATGGGGTTTTGAAAGAAAGAGTGAATGCAACAATATTATAAAAAATTGGAAAATGATATTTCAAACTTCTGATGCTAGAGGTAAAAACTTTCTTGATCTTCTTGATAATGATCTCTAACTCTTAGAATCTTCTTACACCAAAGAAGGTTTATAGATCAAGTATTTCGGTTACTCAAATTCTTTATGTACTAGAGCTACAAGAGTTATCACCAATCATACTCTTATAGGAGAATACCATCTTTGGTTTTTCTCTAATAAAGACTTTAGTTGTCCTTGTAGTAACTATTCTATAGAGTTAAGATATCATATACTTCATAAGTGTAGGAGTTTTAACAACTACTGGAATCTGAGAAAAGACATCATTAGTTCTTAAGTTCAACAGCAATGCTTTCTCTTTTGGAGAAAGTATTACATAGTTTTACAGCTTTTGCTTAATTCACAGTAGCTATTTTTTTTCTTTTATTTTTACCTGTTGTTTGCTTTTATGTAATGTAGTTATGAAGTAGCTACCATAGTCTGCCTATATGCCCCATACAATAAATTGTTGATTTAAAAAAAGTCATAGTAAACATTGCCTTTCTTACTTATATCACTATCTTGTATAGTAGCACTCAATAGTGAATTAGCAAATATATTTTTCCTTCTAACATCTTGTATCCCACATTATGAAATCCAAATACTCAAGCTCTAAGAAAGCTTTTACTCTCTATGAAAACTCTTCAAATCGTTCTTCTACTCTTGATAATAGAGTTTCAGGAGATACTATATCTGATTTATCAATGGCTGTGGATTCTCTTTTAGCCAACAATACACCCTGATATCAGTCTTTTGCTAAGACCTCATTATCATCTATTGCTTCTTCAGCTCTATCTCAGTTTTCTCCCCTTTCTCAACCTCCAGTTCAAGTAGTTGGAAACAATATGTCCATGTTTTGACCATGAGGCATAGACATTACTAATGCTGGACCTACTCTTGAATCTTCAGCTATCCTATATAGAGATTCTACCCACAGACCTAGAAATTTGGGATAGTCTCTTTTCTTCCATTTTGCTACTTGAAGTGGAAAAATTTCTTAGCAGTGATGTTCAAAATATTACATACTCTCTTCTTAGAATAGGAACATTCATCAAGCAATATTACTTAGATAACAAATAGGCATTGGATCTTCTGGAACTTGTAGACATTAGCACTATAGCTTGGCATTTAATTAATGACATTTATAAGTCTAAATGGGATAGACTCATTACTAAGAACAACAATACTTTTTGCAAATGCATAGCTATTCAATTCACTCTGAAACCCAAAACAGTCACTACTCCTATAGAAGTCTCTAGTAGATCTTTCCATCCTCCTTCAATGATAACTCCTAGTACTACATCTCCTTCTTGTGATGCTCCTAGGTCAAACATTAACAATTCAACCAATACTACTAACAACAAGAAGTCATATACAAAGACTTCTTCAACCAATCTCTTTATTATCAAGAAGTTGTATACTTAGGCTTTGAAAATTAACTCATCTTCAAACATTGAAGATGTTCTTTATATTAAAGAAGCTATTATGATCTTAAGCTTATCTCAGGTTGCAACTTAGATAAAGACTTGAGTAAGAATGAGGGATGAAGTCAATTGGTAAAGCATAAGAATATAGGATAGTATCTACAGCTATATATACTTAAAGGCCATATGTAATATATATGTAGGAAATGAGGAAATAGTAAGGAAAACATAATGAAGCCTCAACTACTACATGAGGTGCTGACTGATCATACACAAAGAGAACATATGTTGCAGCTAATTATAAAGTCATAAAGAAGAAACCCCAACATCTATTTGTCTATGAACAAACTACCTGTTAGATATGAGGCATCAATTATAATAGAAGCCTTTCTTACTTTATCAGCAAATAAAGTAGTTAAGATCATAAAAATCACAAACAACAATATAGGTAATAAAAAACTCAAAATCAATATAATAACCAAGGAACCATCAAGAAAACAAATCATGGTCCCTATGAATAAAACAAACACTGAGTTGATTATTAATTCAGCTTACTCACACATCACTAATATCAACAAATATCTGAAAGACATTAAATCAGACATTGTCACTAGTTTCATTCACAGAGTAAATAATAGAATTATCATTACCACCAACCAGATTGTAGCAAACTCAGACATGAAATTTATCAAGAAATATCTTAAGAATATCAATGAAATCAATTCAGATGAGAGTTCTTATCAACCATCATCCAAATTGTATATGAAGATTATTGGACTCTCTTACATGTTGAAATATACCAATTCCCCTATTATCTCCAATATCCATAAGAGTGTCATCAGAGAGATACATCTCTTTAATGACATAGTACTCATGTCCAAGTCCTGAATCATCAAAGCTTTTCCCAAATCTGATATAGCTGTCATTTAGATCAATATCTGAGACTTGCAAAATGGTTCCAAAGCCAAGACAATTATCAACTGACAGTTCAATGTTGGTTGATACATTACCACCATTTGTAGTACAAATATAAACCTAGGTGTTCCACAGTATAAGAACTATTGGAAATGGGATCACTCAACACTTAGTTGCCAATCACATGCATCCAGATATATTAACTGCTATAAACCTCACAATTCCAAGCACTACAGGGAGAAGGCATGATGTTGCAAAGAAAATGATAAGTTGACTCCTCCAATGCTTGATACAAAGAAAGTTGAGTCTTGCTCTCACATTTTCAAATGTGTTAATTGTAAAGAAGACTATTAAGTGAATAGCAACACTTATTGGAAAAACTGTTTCAATAAAGAATGGTACAATAGAAAACAACAGGAACTCCATGTCAATAGAGTATAGTAATATAGCAATCTTGTTATCCATAGGTGTAATTATTTCTCTTTTTTTTTCAATTTACATGTTATTTGCCTATGAATATATATAGCTACTAAGTAGTTACCATAGACTGCTATTGTGCACTGTATTATAAATTGTTGACTTTTTTTAAAAAAAGATATGATAGTAGACTGTAGTATCTATAGTATAGTTACTTAAATAACAAAAGAAAGGAAAATAAAACTAGGTGATAATATTTTACACTAAGTAAAATAATACTAATAAAACTGCTTGTTAAGTAATTTCTTTATAGAAGGAAAAAGCTTCTGAATTGAACTCAAGGAATATGATGATATTTTTCAATGACTTCCTTTTATGATTCCAATACTTCCTGTACTACCTATAATCATGCATGATATGATTTCTTGATTCAATTAGATAATATCTGCATGAACAAGCAAAGGATTCTTTAGGAAAGAATCTGAGATAATATTTACTAATTGGAGTATAATTAGTAATGGCTCTGATAGTGTATGCATATAATATATTGAAGTGTCCAAACCAAGTGCCACCTTTTGAGTAAGTGGGCCTAGTACCAGAATTACAAAAAGTAGACTTTGTTTTATTTTTTATTTTATTTTTATTTCAATTTATTTTCTGGTTTTGAACTTAGAGTTAGGGTTTAGTGTGACATCACAAGTCACCATCAAAAACTGTCACACTATGATGCTATCATGGTTACATCACCACATGCTCATATGATATAATAAAAGGAGATAGAAGATTCTAAAATGATGACATTATAACAATGTGTTTAATACATGTTAGCCTTAAGGCTTACACATGGTTATTTATGGTAGGATAAAGTAGTAGAGCATGGAATGTGAATAATTAGTATATAAGGTAGACTATCTTGTACAGAGTTCTTTATTAAGTTCTCTTGTGTTAACCCTAATACAAAGTTCTTTTACTTAACCTACTCTAAGGTCTTGCATTGTTTCTTTCTCTCTTACCACCATATTATATGGTAGTGTCCATAAAAGAATTAGCAAATATATTGTTTTCCACTTCAATTAATACTGTACAACCTTTACAAATAGCTTGTTTACCATCTACTATGGATATAAATGTTAATACAGACATTATTAGAGAAAGATCTGCTTTTTACAGCAAAGTCAGTTCCAGGAAGTCATCAATTGACTCTAAAGCTTCATCAATGGCATATTATGAAAGAATGGAGAACATAAACAATTTCCTAAACAACAATGTTTGGAAGCCAATTAATAGTTTATAATTGTTATACACCTCAAACAAGAAAGAGGCAGGAAAAGATGAGATGGTCAGTAAGGTGACTAACAATAGTATTTAGCAGAAGATACCACATTTATACAATGAGGCACCAGCCCTCAACAACATATCTAATCTACAAGATAAGAGTATCTCTAATAATAACTCTGACATATGCTCTCTGCAAAAGATATTCAATATTTAATTACTGTATGACATCAATTATGCAACAGAACAGGATTTATGGAATAGTAATTTCTGCCCTATTTCATTGTATGGTTCTTTCAAGTACTTTTCTTCTGACTCTAAAAATATCAAAGAGTTACTATAACATATGACAAAATATATCAAGAATAAGAGTATCAACCAGAACAAGGCTAATGATATCATGGATCTCAAGAATATGGATGATGTGGCTTGGAACTTCATCTTTGTATTATATGAATTAGGATGGAACTCACTCATCATTTACAATAATAACAGGACTTTTAGGCAACAAGTAGGATTGAAAATTTACTCCAAAAATTTAGAAAACTAGAATCACTACCAAAGATGATAAACTGTCCAATAAGCCAGCAAGCTTTATAAAGCTACCTTCTCCAATTTCTACAAAAACATCTAAGAAGATCAATGAAATTTCCAAGTTTTTCAAGAAAAACAACAAATAGAATGAGAAGAAGGATATAGAAAGGTCTTATACTCAAGCATTGTTGCCAAGAACTAGTGACATTCTAAAAATCAAGAAAATATTTCCTAAGTTACAAGCAAACAAAATTGATAATATTTACAAAATTATCAATAGTAGTAATAAGCTTAAGCTAAAAATTAACATGATGACAAAAGTGTTATAGCGTAAGGATGTGGACAGACTTTAGGGTTAGGGTTAGTGGACAGAGATAGGACAATAAGTAATTATTAGTCTACAACAGACATAGGGTTAGAAGATAGGCACGTGACCTGGAAGTCATGTGATAGGCTAGAGTAGTCTAGAGCAGTCTGGAAGGACTTAGGGTCTAGAAGGATCGGGAAGAGTCTAGAGATAGAGTTAGGGTTAGGAGATGACGTCAAGGAACATGGGTTCCTCATGGTGTACACATGGTGTGCACATGTACAGCGGAGATTAAAGGTATGATGTCAG
>Ga0157364_1007231_pt1 | contig 11494 bp, 7 predicted proteins | sample AttsexASBM2_FD_111476 | JGI IMG/M metagenome (GOLD analysis project Ga0157364, IMG submission 111476) | Fungus gardens microbial communities from leaf cutter ant in Ribeirão Preto, State of São Paulo, Brazil - Atta sexdens ASBM2 | ecosystem: Host-associated > Fungi > Mycelium > Unclassified ...
TAAACTCCCGCCACCCGCGTGAGACAAGTGCGCCGAAGGACCCGAGTGTTCCTTTCGCTGTCCGGAAACCGCATCCCGCCGCATGGGCACCCATGACCTTCCATAAGATTCCATCCGCGCGAGTGTCGTTCCATCACGAAACGTCACCAGAAGAACTTGGAAGTCGCGCGATCAATTATCCGTGAAGAAATTGTCTCAACGTACTTCAGAATTTTTGTTTTCAAGGATTTAAAAAATCCTCGAAAATCCTACCATACGAGTTTTGCTATTCTTTTTTTTAATTCGTGATGCTATTATCTGCAACGAGAGATATCGGGGATTTTGTGAGTCCTGCAAAGATCTCGAGCTTTGATTTTTAATTGTCTAACAAGTTCTACTGATCTACAGTGATAGACAAGCATCAATCGAATAGATGAGGATATCTTCTCTCGAGAAAATTGTATGTCCATAAAAAGAAACACAAAGTGCTACATCACAATGAGAAAAGATATTGGAAATTTTGTCAAGGATTTCGCGGACTCTGCAAAGATCCTGATCTTCATTTTTTAATCATAATACTTAATGAAACCTGTAGATTAATCATAGATACTTGGTGAAGATAGAATGATTTTTAATCGTTGAAGAAACTCTACAGATTTTTTTATAAGGACAGTGATCAGACTTTAGACAGATACCAATCAAATAGATGAAGTTATATCTCCCGAGAAAATCGTATGCTCATGAAAAGAAACAAGAAGGGCTATACATCATTTGATGATCGCAGTGTCGTCCGTGCATTTCAGTTATTAGTTGATTGCTCGATCGCGATTTCCTTCGCCAGCTAAAAGCCGATCACAGCACGGCCGATACTTATTGAGATCTGTTGACAATCGTTCTCTATCGACTGTATTGCGACTGCAATGATACCTCGTCCGTGCATCGTTATGACATCGACACATCGCATTAGACGGTAGCGCACAATCGAGCGAAGTCAATCGACTAAGCATACCTTCGTGTCCTTACACGGAGCTGTTCATCGATTACATCGATCCTCCTATCCGACCTTCTCTCTAACTTTCTCTACCTCTCTCGGACGCAACATGTGGCGGGTGGTGGTCGCGCGCTCCGACGACAACAGCACCCTGCTGTCCTCCGAGATCACTTCCGGCGCGGTCGCGCCAGGTCACCTGTCGACGCTGCCGACGCCGCCGTCAGGTCACCATTGGGGTTACCCGCCACCACCTCATCATCCCCCGTATCAGCCGACGCCACAGCATCCAGACATGCGTCACCATCATGATATGCGTCCTCCCGCCACCCACGGTGATCTGCGACACACTATCGCGACTGGTCCAGGTGACCTCAGGAGTCAGGAACTGCGACACGAGATGCAGCGGCCGGATCTGCGACATTCGACGGAGATGCAGAGGCATCAGGAACTGTCCAGGCACCAGGAACTGTCCAGGCATCAGGAAGTCCGGCATCAGGATATATCAAGCATGAGACCAGAGATGCCGGAGTTGCGCTCTAATCATGAGTTCTTAGAACTGAAGATTGATACGGAATTGAGAAGTCAAGATAACAGTCAGCAACAGCAACAACAACAGCAGCAGCAGCAGCAGCAGCAACAGCAGCAACAGCAGTCGCAGCAAAGTCAGGGACATCAGCAGAGAAATCTGAAGAGGACCATGAGCGATTCAGATTGCGACGACGTATTCTCAGAGGAGAGCGGCAAAGAGCCGTACGTATATTTATTTTTTTACCTCTTCTTTCTTCAGCATTATTTAATATAAAAGGCGAGAAAGATTTTTCATATAAACAAATCGTAGTACACAAGAATTAAAGCAGTTCAGTTCAATTCAGATTATAATATAGTCTCTAAAGTTTAAATTCTCTTTCTGAAAGAAGAAATATCTTTCTCGGCAGAATTGAATAGACATTTCTAGTTTCTCTCAAAATTGAATATACATCGAAAATATTCTTAATTAAAACATTCTTTAATGTACTCGTTGAAACAATCGGATAGTCGGTCGCCGACGCGACATATTGCGCCTCTTTGTTTCGTGGTAAAATCGCAATCAGAACGGTATTGTTTTAGCATGGTCGAAATTAATGAGCGAGTTGTCGAGCGTTCCGCGAGGTAGATCAACAATGTACAATTAAAACAACGTCCTCTCGCCCTCCCAGTCGCAAAAGTTCAGAACAAAGGAAGACCACGGACAGATAGACAGACAGACAGACAAAATGTCTTGACGCTGTTTCTCAACCCTTCCTTCGAAATTCCCTTTGCAGATGCAACTCGCCCGGTGGAGACTCATGCCAGCACGCATCGCGGAAACGCAGGAGAGGGATGATCGAGAAGAAGCGGCGCGACAGGATTAACGCGTCCCTCGGCGAGCTCAGGAGATTGGTCCCGGCAGCAGCGAGGGATCCTCACAGCGGAAAGCTGGAGAAGGCTGAGATTCTGCAGCTTACCGTCGAGCATCTGCGCACACTTCGCAGCAAGGGTAAGATCGTGCATCTTTTTCAACCCTCTCGTCTTCGTGCAACTCGAGTTTATCGTTTAAATTAAGTTGTCATTCTACCGCGAAGGCTGCAAATCTCATTTGTCTAATATTACTCTTGACATCTCCAGGTGTTATTTTTATTTCTCAGCCCGTTTTCATCATTGGAGATTAATTCGGTTCAACTTACTCTCTTTATCTTTTTTTAGAAAATTCTTACATAGAAAACATAATATTTTGCTGAAGTAATTAAAAATTTAGATAGATACAGGTTTGAATAATTTTGTTGAATTATCAAAGTAATTACGTAGAAAATTCAAATGTAATGAGTAATAAGATATCTTATCCTATTTTATCTTAATACAATTTTTTTGTTTTTTTTTTTACACAATTTAATTTGGTTTCATTTTATTTTATTTGAGTTTTGAATATGTTTAATTAATTTGAAGAAAACAATTGATTAAAGTTAATCTAACGGACATTAATCTTTTAGAATAAAGAGTCTATAATTAAAGACAAAAAAGCTTTAGTAATTAGGAAACAGTTTAATTTGATGGACTTTATATCCATTCCAGTTAATGTAGATTAATCGATCGGCTTAATATATTTTTTATCCTTTTCTAGTTCTAAGAATTAGAAAAAAAAAATTAATTAGACCGATATTCGTCAAATAATGGGAGAAAATCAGTTTTGATTTAACTAATCCGTTAACGAGCATTTGAAAAATCGTTCAAGATTTATCGCTTTCCGCAGAAAGTTACATAACGGAAGTGTATGTCGAAAGATGTAACGGTGTCGAGTAATAAGATCCCCGAATCCGGAAGGAACGCCTCTTTCCCATTGCAAAGCATAGCGGAACTCGAAGATGATCCTCCTGGATCAATAAGACACCTCTTTCCTCCGCTTGAAATTCCCCAACCCCGTCATTAATCTCACGATTCGACTACTCACACACTCGCATCAATTTGATTCTTCCGCCATTATTACGTCTTTCTGTTAGTCGGCGTTTTTAGCCCTTTATTTTCCACCGGAAGACACCTGTTGGCCGTAAGAGCGAACAGCGCTAACTGTAACTGCGTAACCGAATGCCCATCTGTCGTCTCTGCGTTTCCTTATTAAGCAGATTGATCGGAAGAGCGATTATCAGCGTAGATTCATAAATGAGATTTCCAAGATTAGTATTTTGCAAGGTTTCTATAATTTTATATATTATAACTGTCCCTCTGTAATTTTTCAATACTTCTTCACGAATGATATAAATATACATATTTCATTTTATCACCATAATTATTTTTTAAAAGGTAAATATTAGTAGTATAATTATTTTTTATTACAAAAATAGCAGGGAAAAATACATAATTTAGTCAATTTGAAAATTAATTAAAAAATATTCTCAGGAAAATTTTTATTACAACTTTAAGTACACTGCTTCAGTTACACTTAACAATATTATTACCTATATTTATTTTCACTATAATCAATTTTTTTTTTATTTATAAATCTCTTTCTCTTTCATTTCTTTCTTTCTTTTCGTCATTGAGCGATTAGTTCATGATAAATCTTTTCGAAAAATACGACGTCGTGGAGAAAATCGCAAGAAAATCGTAGACATATGGTTTCCCGTGAAGGCCGCAAAGGAGCTCGAGCGTAAACGGGATCCACGCGAGCAGGTGCTGGACCGGGCGCGTAGATCCTGTGGGAAGCACAGGAAGTCAACGACTCTCTGGAAGTGGTGTTCCCACGATTGGTGGCGGCGGGCCCGGGGATGAGGTGTCCCGCGCGGCACCCCTCGCGAGGGAGGCGCTCGACGGATCGGGCCTGGGGCAGATGTCGAACCCTGTGGGAAACCAGCTAGCTACGCATAAGCGTGCACGGACATACATCGCACCACCACGCGTGCGTTTGCATGCGTGCGAGTGTGTGTGCGCGAGCGCTCACTTCGTTCGCTCGCGGTGGCCTCCTTATTTGTAAATGCGTGCGAGGGGCGCGACCCGTCCCCAAAAGTGAGCGATATTAAATTTAATATCGCCAAATAAAACCATCTCGGCATTCTGATTGGCGAGAATGATAGGAGCACTTATATATACATTCGGGAATTACGTTTCGATAACGATAGTTTCGTTGTTTTACGTATAACCTTGTCAATTGTAGATTAATATCTTATCAAATAATGCAATTTTCTTTATCTGTTTTTAATATAGATTAACTTTGGTTTAATTTATTTTATTCTTTTTTAACCCCTCTTTTATCTGCTCTCCCCTTTTTATCTGCTCTCATATTTTTATTTCCTTTATTTTTCTGGATTTTTCATCCAATTAAGTTTTGTTATTCTAGTCTTTTAAAAAATATGAAAAAATTCTTTTCAATATCTCTTTATATCACATTATCGAATAGGGTAACTGTTCCAATTACTGTGCCTGTTACTGTTCCTATTAGTGTGCTTTTGTATTTCGATAAGTCATAAAGAAAATTAACACAAACAAATAAGAAAAAAAATTTTTTTTTGTTAAGTTATTTTTTTGTTAAATTATTAATACGATACCGAAGATAATATTTTATTTTTTGAATATTAAAATATTTTAAATAATTTTCGAAAGATATGAGGAATTTATGTGAATTCAGTAATACGTACTGCAAGATTTTAAGCTTGTCCCAATTAATATGCCCTATATTTGAGCTGAAAACGTTGTATTGTGAGTGTACTTTGAAATAAATATGAGCTGAAAACGTTGTATTATGAATGTACTTTGAAATAAATATAATTGAAATAATGATTTATGTAATATTAACATAAACAATTAGTTTAAATTTATTACCTTTTAGTATATTAAAATCAGTCAAATGTGGATAAGCAAATTTGGGGCACATTAATAGAGTCATCGCCGCTTACCCATGTTTTTTACTTTTGTCAAAAGCATTATAAAGTATTAATATTTTTTAGATTAAAGAAATATTATAAGAAAAAGAAGTAGTTGAAAAACCGATATTGATTGTAAGCAGATAAAATTAAAGCTACAATATTTAATAATTAATTCAGTAATAAGCAAATTGGCTAAAAGACACATTAATAGACAGTTACCCTAATTTCCTAACTAAAATATTAAAACCTTTATTTATTAAAAATTGAAATTTGAATAAAAATGAGGAAATTTGAGAGCGAAATTTTGCTAAATTGTGCTAAAAAATCCTACATGGCAGAAATTTAAGGATTAAAAAAAGAGAAAGAGTAAATTAAACCGAAATTAAAGTACTACATTGATAGAAATGGACATTATATTTCCCTGCAGTAATAAAAAAAAATTTTATTTGATTTGACAAAGTTTTATCCGGTTTAAAAAAGTTTGATCTGATTTGCAAAAGTTTTATCGAGTTTAATATTTCGAGATTCTTTGATGTTTGCCCTTATTTCTATTTTTTAATATAAAGCAAGCTCCGGACATGTCCCGTTTGTATGAGATGTTTCCGAAGTTTCAAGGCCACTTGCTTATCGAGGCTTTAGCAAAGATCGATCGCGCAATGATTTGACGAATGAGAGCTTGTTGTACGATACGTAGTAGCCTTTCTTTCGTATAAGTGATGTTTGCACAGGGTGGTTTGAGAACTTGCATAACAACGTAGGACACTCCACTTGGTAGTATGCGTGCGTATCTCGCATGTGGCCCGCGAGGCCGACCTATGGGGGTCTAAACGATTCCCACGCTACCTGTCCCATTCCACATTATACACAATGAGCCGCCTGCTACTAAAGCCAAGGCGCCCATCTCGCCTCGGTGCTCGTACGCCCCGGACTATTGTTGCGCCGCGAAAACCAAAAGTGCACAAAGGATCTCTCACCGTCCGCAGATGCACTTCCACGTTGTCAATCTGCGAGCCGGCCGGAGCGTGATTCGAGGAAAGCGCCGGAAAAAATCGGCGATATCATCTTTTGACACCTGCTTTCTTTCGGGGAATAACATTCTCAGGAAATGAACCGCAACATTGGCGTCTTAAATAATTGTATAGCGAAATAATATGGAGAAATTCAAGTTTTCAATACATTTCCGTATCTACATACGTTATTAGAAATATCATATAAAAATTCTTCTACTTTGTCTCCATATTTACGTTTCTCCGAAGTTCGATAACGAGCTAAAATCTAATTTAACTTTAAGTTAAATCAACTTCCGTCTTGTTCAGAATTTCTTCTAATTAATAGTTATCAGCATCGCTTCTTCTTATAAATAAATATAGAGATTCATTATAAATTCGAGAAGACTTTCTTTATCGTGCATTTTAAAATCTTCGAATATATGTATGAAATTAATTTTATTTAATATCGCATTATACGATCTTAATCATAAATATAAAGCACTTCCAAAAATTGACGTAAGCATTCTATATATCTTATAACAACAAATGCATAAAAAATTAAAAATACAGTTGAAAATAATATTTACTTCTATAATATTTTAGATATAATATTTTAGCTTTAATATTTTATTAGTTTTTCTTCGACTTTATTATCGCCTTTTCCAAGAAAACGTAATAAATGAAGGGTATTTTATATTTATAGCTAAGGGGCTGTATTATTATTAGTTTATTAATATATTAACATTATATTATTATTATCATCATAATATTATTATATTATTAATTTATCATGCTTAACGATAATCGAGATCGTCGTCATAATCACAATGCAAATTGCAATTACAGGACCAGAAGGCTACGATAGCACGAAACTGGCTATGGATTATCACGCAGTAGGCTGGGGCGAATGCGCCGCCGAGGTCGGTCGCTATCTGGTGACTATGGAGGGCCTGGACGAGAGAGATCCCCTTCGACTGCGTCTGCTATCGCACCTGCAGAGCTTCCATCGAGAGCATCCGCCGTCGGCCGTATCCTCGGCGGTGCCTTCGGCTCCCACGACATTGACATCCACCTCCACTGCTAGCAGCTACGAACCACCGCCGAGCTCGGTCTCCGCCGGAATGCCGCCTGGTCCGGGTGCTATGCCGCCGCTTTTGGGCGGCAGCACCCTCGGCTGGGGCCAGTATCCCGGACAGTATCCCCAACAGCAGCACGGAAAGCCTTACCGACCCTGGGGCGCGGAATTGGCGTACTGACCGTGAACCCTTGATTCGCAATCGATGAAGGTTTGGCGCAAGAGCGGTGTAATCCGAAAAAATATTGTTTTAATTTTGCCATTTCGCTACTTTTCTTTTTCTTTTATAAAGTTTTATATATGAAATACGATATACAAAATGTAAGTGGTTTCCTAAGCAGGTCAACATATTACGATAATATCAAAATGATATTTTATTATAATCGTGACTCATCGAAAAGTGACTTTTAATAATCATTTTGAAGCCATTCGGATGCTATTTTGATGTCATCATGACTTGTTGTCCTGCCTGGACCTGAAGACAGGGTGGTTTTTAAGTATTCTAAAAGATTTTCAGATTACGTGATTAAAATGACTTAGTTTCAAAGATACACTTATTCATGGATCCGCCTCTGATTTGAATAGAAATATAATATTGGTCAATCTTGGTCAATCAAAAATTGGTCAATCAAACAAAAGATGAATCTCCATTCTTGAAATATAATATATTCTTGAAATATATTCTTGAAATATACAAAGTTTTATAACATTTTAATAATATGAATGATTTTCAAATTTTTTTTTTTAAAACGAGATTTTTCCTTCGATTTTAATATTGCGTATTTTTTTTTAAAATAAGCCATTTTCGGATATATGGTTTTCGTTTTAAATTAACGTGAGAAATTACCTCTTAAAATTTTTTAGAATATTTAAGGTCCATCCTATATCGAGCATCACAGAGAAAGATGTAAATTATACCGCTCTTTTGTGTCAATTATTCATTTATAAGACTTAATTACAGGCGATGTATTCACGCTCATGTTAATAAGTCAATTGTTTATTTTTTCAAGGATTTGTTAATAGTAAAGTATACGATTTGCAATGTTTACGATTAGCGAATATTATGGCAGCATGAAGGACTAACATGAGTGGCGAATTTTGCCGTTTTTTCATGTACATATAATATATATTTTGTACAATGTTTTCGAACATATCTCAGGAACTTCCACAACGATCAAATCTATATATCAATATATTTTCAATGAGTGAGATAATGATAGTCATGCGAGTACCTAACTGAAAAAAAGATATTTATTGATAAAGAAAAAATTGTATATATATAAATTGTACATACATTTTTGTAAATAATAAGAATTCGTAATTTTATCAGATATCTCGTAATTGGCTGCACCGGTATTTTTATGGTATCGTTTGACTCGTTCGCGCTCGTCACAAAGCGATAAATGATTGCGCGAGCGTTTAAAGTTCAGCACCAATAAAAAGAAAGAAAAAAGAAAAAGAAACGGTCATCATACGCATTCGCAACGTGCCATTACACATTTCAGTAAATACGTGTGGGAGAAATCCAAGTATTTTTGCAATACAATTTTGTAATAAAGTGATAACACGAGGAATACAAATAGAATCTTGTCGCATGTAATTTCCCCCTTTGCACTTTCCTCCAACAGAGTCTAATCAATAACGCGTTTCTGAGAACTATTAATCGAAATATACATGAATCGTAGGAAACTATGTGACCTCGAATTTGGTGTTCTTGTTAGATAACCGAAATTGGGGTAGTTCCTGGAGAAGCAGAGTAAATTGAATCCGGCAGCTACGTCCTCATCAATCATTCGTAAAATCTGGTAAAACTCGATACCGCCCAAACATCGAAGATATTTACACGTTCTATATATTACGAAATCTGTTTATGATTATTCCGATTTGAAATACGGATATCCGAATTGATTGAACTTAAGATTGACGAAACCATCAATAGCGAACAAAAAACAGATTGCGATTATTTTATTTTATCAAAGAAATTTTTTCTCTTTTTTATTACAGAATTATTTTAATAAATTATTATATAAACTTCTAGACTTTGTTTTCTATATAAACTTGCAAATTTTTTTTTTCACAGAACTTCTATATAATTTTATTAGAATTTCTAACTTTTTAGAAAATTTTTCAGATTTTTTTATATAAGTTGAAACAGTTTTTAAAAATATATGCCGAGAAAATCTACATTTTTCTTAAATTTTCCATACACGAAAAATTATGACATATTTTAAGATACTTTAATTGAAAGTATAAAATATTATCAATATTTTATTCGATATTTTCAATACTTTTATAGCTGCAGTGAAGATTTAATTATTGTGCACACGCGCGCGCGCGCGCGCGCGCGCGCACACACACACACACACACACACACACACACACACACACACACACACACACACACACACACACATATATGAAACCATACACACAGCAAGTAGACCATGAGTACTAGGCCATATTCAATTGCAATTACTTCATTTTGCATCACCTTGTCATACGTGACAAACGAATGGACTTTTGTGTATTCTACACAGCCGTGCCTCACGAAACTGACAGAAAATTGCGAGCTAGAATTTACGTATTCGGGGAAGAGGAAAAGAAAACGTTGCCGCTCCATTCCTTTTCTCATGCAAAACTCTCTTTTGTAAATGTAGAATATTCTCGGATAGAACAATGCGGGGCTTACGACCCTTCTCGTTCGCATTATATTCGCAAACCAGTTTTGCAAGTCATTAGTTTCGCGACACAGTTCGCGTATGCGCCCGCGCATTTTTTTTTTCTTCTTTCTTGCCATTTTTTTTAATAAACCGGCCTGATAATTAGCCACGGCTACTTTTTTTGTTCTCGCGCGCTCTTCGCTCGAGACAGCGTGGACAAAACCTAATTTTCGGGAATTACTGATATTGCGCGGCCACGTGCGACTCATTGTGCAGAGCATGCTCGTTACATGCGATCCTCCTTCAGTCGCACGCGCGCATAATTGCGTAAAACGCGCCCACGTGGTCTCCTGTCAAAACTTGACGCCGCTCATCAGAATAACGTAGAACAGAAAGATCGTTTTCCGAGTCAGTGATGCGAGCTGTTCGACCTACATTGAAATTACGGATACCGCGATTGATACTAGGAAAAAGCACAAAAAGAAAAGTGAGATAAATAATACTAGTAAAATATCTGAGTCGAATGAGGCTCAGCATTAAATAAGGCCTACTAATAAAGATTTTATTTTCATTGTTAATGTATTTCAATATTTCTAAAACAAGAATTTTTTTTAATAAAATAAATTAGATGTATTATATTTATTTGATTCAGGTATCTTTATATAAGTAGTCGATGTGTAAAAGTTATATTCGAAATTAAAAAAAGAATTAATTATTGGAACTCTTGCATTCCTTAATCCTTTGTTTATGAATTAAACGTTTTAAAAATGTGATAAAATATTTAGAAATCCTATAAAATTTAAAGAGAAAAGTGAATCTAATTACAAAAGAAATTAAATTCTCAAATCCCTATACTGTTGCGAATGCAGTTAAAAGTCTATCAATCATATTTAATAAAAATGGCAGACAATTTGTGTCAAAATCAGCTAGAATCCTTTTTCCAGCTTCAAATGCATTCTATTTTAATAAACAAATCGTATTTCTCTTGTCATATTATACATTTCGTTATCTAAAACAATGATTTTTTTTTAATTTTTCAAGAAAAGCTTTTATTGATAGCTTAAATGAAAAACATATACAAGTTTTTTTCGCTGTTACCAAAAAACATTTCAAGAAATAATAATTTTTATTATTATCAATTGGCTACTTATATAAAGTAGTACATTTAGGAAACCATATTGTCAGGTTCCTCTTAAGACTCGTCATATAATTGATTTTTAAATGAGTCTCTCTCTAGAAATCTTCTTAGAAAAATCTCAAGAGGATCTCTTTAAGAGGATCTTCTAAGGTAGCTTTTCATTTTAAACGAAAGCTTACAATTTGAAAAGTTGTATATACGGAATATATATAAGGAAGGCAGCTTCGCATTGCAGCCATATTAAAGTAATCGATCGCAACCGATATCAAAAGAAAACTGTGTCTCTAAA
>Ga0157364_1007234_pt1 | contig 11489 bp, 8 predicted proteins | sample AttsexASBM2_FD_111476 | JGI IMG/M metagenome (GOLD analysis project Ga0157364, IMG submission 111476) | Fungus gardens microbial communities from leaf cutter ant in Ribeirão Preto, State of São Paulo, Brazil - Atta sexdens ASBM2 | ecosystem: Host-associated > Fungi > Mycelium > Unclassified ...
GATATAAACGCACAGACAAAACGCCGTTAGAAAACGATACATATATATATATATATATATATATATATATATATATATATATGCAATATATATAGTTTGAACTTGGCCTCGATGCCTGAATGTGCCGTGAATCCCTGAGGGAAATACAGAAATACAGATAACCGAGTGGTTTATTATTGTAGCGACTGAATAGGGGGTTGGCGAGCTGACTGGTTGACTGTTCAGCTGCTATCGTACAACTAGGGATGGCGTGAAACTACCTATAATTCTCTGCGTTTGATCAAAGTCGAGTTAGAATTGCTATATTGATAAGCATGATGTTAAGAGGAAAATCTAAATTAATTTCTCGTATCTGCTTGTTTTAAATAGATAGGTAGATCATTTAAAATGCTAGAATAACTGCAACGAATAAGAATTAATTCTCTGCAATTAATATGTAAATTCGACTACATGTACTGAAAAACCGCCGCAATCTGATTAGTGAAGAACGCGCAAGTTGTACATACATATGCATATGCATATATTGTATATTTTTCCCGCAACAAAATTATTCGCAGCTTATAAGAGCCTTATGCTTTATTAAAATCAAATTATTAATATTCTTAAGATGCTTATTAAAAATCATTAAATTGCTTGAATTTAATATGTAATAGCACTACTTTAGTTCTATTTATTACATTTCAAGATGAAAAAGGATTTCAACGCGCGTTTTGCAGAATCAGATATGTATTCACATGGAAACATTTAAGCACTAAGGGCAGTATTCATAGTCGATTCAAGACCATCTTAAGTACAGTCTTAAGTACAATCTTAAGACATCACGAACCAATCAGATGGCCGTATTAACATCTTAAAACATTACTTAAGATGATCTTGAAATAAAAACGAACTATGAATACTTATGATTCGCCTATGATCTGCCTTGAAACTGAAAATAAAATTTCTCTTAAGTATATATAATATGTATGTTGTACGTACATCGTCGCCATGATTGTACCATGAGTGCTTGACGCCTCGAGAAAATGAAGTGCGCAGCAACAACGACTCGTAAAGCGGCCTCGCTTATCGTAGGGCAAGTTCAAGGCTCACCGCGGGTCATAATAATCGCGTATCGAACTTCGTTTCTCGTTCAGAAACAGGCGTATTGTTTGCCGGCGACACGCGCGCCGAACCGCACGTCTCGGCCCGACGACGCCGTCAGCCCGTCAATATAAATCCATCGATAACATTCCGCTATTTATCAATTAGTATTTCGATTTATTTGATCGATGCACTTTACAGCTTCCTGATAGCGTGCTCTAATCTAATCAGCGTTTAAAAGGACCAGATATTTATGAGTTCTTTATTTCTTATTATCAACAATGCAGCACGATAAAAGTAACATTCTGGGCGTTTTCCGAGTTAGAAAATTTTCGTATCTCCAAGTTTCCAAGTTAATTCCAGAAGCTCCGATCTTTCTCTTATCTACCAGCGTGTCAAATTTCCGACGACTATTTCTAGCAATGCCGAAAGTCGCGCGTGGTTCAAAAGAAAGGGATGATAGATCGGTAAGAGTCGGAGACCGCTGTGTAAAGGCGTCACAACAACCCCCTAGAACTTAACACCCTCTTTACCCCAAGGGAAGGAAAGACAGAGCAGGCCATCCCTGCTCTGTCTTTCCTTTCGCTCGCGAGAAAGAACTCTGCCCTGTGAGTGAGTTCATCGCACACCTGCTGTCGAGAGGCCGTATCCACCCTTTCCCTTTGACTGCCGCTCTGATTTTTATCGCCTTCCTTCTTGTTTTGACCCGATTTCTCATAAACATGGATGGATCATTGACCCACCGCATCTTCGAAGTATCTTTGCACCGCTCTTACTCGCTTGTCTCGCAGAGAGGATAAGAACATTAAAAAGCATGTTTTTTCATCCGCGCTTTATACATAGTGTAGCATTTCATTAAATGTGACATGCTCTTAGATTGGATTATGTGTAGGATAAAGTAGTACAATTTCGAACATGATACAGTTTTGAACAAAAAAAAGTTTAAATTCAATTTTTGGAGTTCAAATTTAGTAATCTTATTATGTGGTGAGTATTGAAGGGTACCAAACAGGAAAAAATCAACTTCGAACTTTGAAAATTGGGACTTTCAAGTTTCATTTCAGAGTAAATTGTACCATGTTCGAACTTGTATCATCTTACTCTATATCATCGCATTGTTCCCTGCTCAACGATTTAACTCGACAATTTTCCGTAAAAACAGACAAAGATCAACGCGTATACTTCACAGCTGCGAATTGTCTTTCGCGAAAGACGAAAATAAATGTGAACGGTAGCCATGGTGAAGTGGCGTTTCGGTTCCGGTTTCTCGATAAATCGAAACAACGGAAGCCCGTCAAAGCCAGCGAGAAGGCGGACGGGAGAACGAGCGGGTGGCGAGAGGGAGGGAGGGGAAAGGCGGGGAGGGGAGGCGAAAGGGGGAAAAGAGAAAGGGGATCTGTTTCGTGAGCGGACGAGGGTTCGGTTACGTTAACTTGCAGCGCGAAACTCGGCTCGTCTCGACGAGGCGGCGAGTCCCGCAGAGTGCATTACCAATGCTTTTTGCGTTATTCGCTTAAAGCGATAACCGCACGATAACCGGATACAATTCTCGACTGCTCAGGGTTATCTGACGGCAGGCCAATCAACCCGTTCGCTCCTCGTCATGGCAAAATAATGCGACGGGCTCGTGCCGTCGTGGCACGAGCATTAAAAAAAGATCAAATGCTGCGCATTGGTACTTGATTTTTTTCTGATGTAATGTTTTGGGTTATAATGTTTTGGGACTCTATCGAGGGCAACTAGATTTATCCAGCGTAATCTCTTTAAATGACGTGACGATATCAATTCACACTTAATTTGGATGATTTATTTTACGATTTGGATGAATTATTTCATAATTGATAGTGAAAATCTTCATTTAATTTGCAATATATTTGTTAAATATCTCTTTCTCTTCTTTTTTTCTTTCTTTGTCTCAATACATACACACACACACACACACACACACATACACACACACACACGCGCGCACACACACACACACACACACACACACACACACACACACATCGTTTTATTTCCTTAGAAAAAATTCTTCCCAGTTTGGTAAATTATTCGCGTTATCTTCGATGCGGGTATTCATGGCACGATTGAGTTCGTCGACTTGACGATAACGCTCTTGGAACAGAAGGACGAAAGCGAGGCGGAGTTATCAACGAGGTATAAAAAGCAAACGTTTTTCGCTCGCGAATTTAAATGAACGAAAAAGGCGTACCGCTTCCGAATCAGCCCGAGAAAATCGACTTCGTCGCGAGATTCGGGGGGGAGAAGGAGAAGAAGGAGGAGGTGAAGGAAGAGGAAGGAAGGAAAACGTAGAAAGGAGCGCGGAGGGGGGTGTGAGAGAGGACCTTGAAGCTACGCAATTCCCGCTAACGGCAGGAGTGTGTTTCTCGAGTCGATATATCGATCCCCACCCCCACTCGTTGTTTCCTGCCGCGGGAAACAGGACTCGTTCTCTTTCTCCCTCTCCCACAGGATGACTCACAGCTTCCCCGCACACACGCAGCCACGCACGTGCGACGGCCGCGCGAGCGCGAGCGCGAACGTGCGCGCGCCTCGCTTCGCCTCGCCTCGCCTCGCCTCACCTCGCCTCGCCTCGCCTCGCCTCGCCTCGCCTCACCTCGCCTCGCCTCGCCTCGCCTCGCCTCGCCTCGCCTCGCCTCGCCGCTCTCCAATTCTCTATGCGTTATACGTTCAACCCGGGGAAAGATACGACAGATAATTTTTTTTTCTTTTTTTTACAAGCTTCTACTTACAATGTTTCTTATGTTTTTTTAATTTTGGATCAATGAGTAAATATTTCCTGCGTGTCGACGAAAATTTTGAATCATTGTCGTCGTAAGTATTGATTCGAAAGTTATCTCATGTTGGACAAACAAATACATACTTGCACGATAATTCGTACGAGTTCAATCAGAGCATGACGTGAAATTTATTCGTCCGTTTTTTCCGGGTCTTGTTTTCGCAATTTCGACAATTTTTCACGCACATGTGCGAAAGAAGGGGCGAGAAACAGAACGAATAGAAGCAAGGGGAGAAAATGGTGATTTCTTTTTGTTCAATTTTTGTTTCAATTTTTGTGGTTTATAAAAAATTCTCTGTCTCATACCATCCCCATCATTTTTCTCTCTTCCTCTTTACTGGCCGAATTTTCTACGCGTATGCGAAGAAAACGCATGCGGAAAATGTTTGCACACGCACTCGATCGACCCGTTTGCCACGATGGAGATTCCTTGCACCCTTCTACCCCCAGCTTCCCCAGTGTCTCACCCTCCGTATCTCTCTTCCATGATAATTCCATCCCCTCTTTGCCTTCGTCTTCTCTTTCTCTCTTTCGCACGCACGCGCGCAGGTGATGTCTTTCTTCCTTCTCTCTCTCTCTCTCTCTCCTCGCACGATGATACCTCTCTCCACCTCTCTTTGACGCCGCTACTGGCATCCCCGTTAAGACTATTTGCCAGAGGACACAGGACGAAAATGTAAAACCATTTCTATATTTTTCAACCATTGAACAACATTCGACGCGGAATATGGACTCATTTCGATATTAATTAATCATAAGATTATACATTATTATCTATCGGTCTTAACATATCATCACGTATAATACAATAATTCACACCTATCAACATATAAAAAATTCGATGTAATAAAGTTGGTAGAAATTCTGACCAACCTTCCTAGAACCGTATAAAAAGCAGTCATCGTCATTGTATGTACGTACATTTTACGTGCACTTAATGACAAAGGTAGGGTTCCCGCTGCACTGTACAATTATTCTTGAAAAATGCAAAATGCTTGTGACTGGCCGCTTGCATCAAGATTGACTGCGTTCAGCTGAGAAAGTAGCTTAGCAACTATTGTAAAAAAAATTTTTTTAATACGGACTGACCTTGCCATTAATTCTTCACTAGATCTAAATATGTAAATCAATCACATAAAAAAATCTTACAGTTGCAGAACTTTTTTTCTTCTGAGCACAGCAGTTGAGCGGATAGTTGAGAAAAAAAAGAGCTCTAAGGAATAAAACTGGAAAATTTGATAACATTCCAGTTTTATAAGCATATTTTTGTGTTGAACTTAATTTTATTGCTTATTAATCCAAAATTATAAAGAAAAATCAGAAGATCTGTCGAGCAAAACGAGCGATTAAACATTTCATCGATATAAGATAACGTTGTATGCTTCTAATCGCAGCTAAATATAGTAAAACACGATGTTAACAAAGTGATGCAAGAAGTGACACTTTTGTTAATAATAACGAGTTAATAGAAGCCTAAGCTTAGAAATTCAAGGTTAATTAAATTTGCTTTTTATTCAATCATTCGATTACGTTTTAGACAAATTTTCTGATTCTCATTCTGTAATTTGAAATTTTCAGCTATTTTATATAACGCTCTTGATTGTCTTACATCGAATAAATTTGACAAACGTTGCACTCGCATTGCACACGTCGCACGCGTTTCTCTATCGGTTTCGAACGTGCGCTTAAATATTAGAGCGGTCTCAACTGCGGTCATGGTTTACGACGGATTACGAGTATTGTGCGAAGCCCTGTGGAGGATATAATCTGGCTAGATTCGCTATATCGATTTTGAGTTGCAGCTTTGTGCATCGAGCGCGTGCGTGCGTGCGTGCGAGAGCGCGTGTGTGCTCTGAGTCATGCCAGTGCACGCGTATGGGTGACGCTACGTACACGTGCACGCGCTCCACACGCACGTCAGATCCTTCGATCTCGTGACGAATCGATTGGAGAAATGAACTTAATGGCTTCCTATTTAGCTACTAAATCAGAAACGAGAATTACAAGCCTAAATTTAATTTTATTAAATATAATTTATCGGCGTGTCTAATATTCGATATCTAAAAAATTGTTATCGGTCAACGTTCCTATGTAATATAGCATTACAAGGAGAATACATTTTCTGTAATATTCGAGAATACATTAATCATAAAAATAAACTTTCGATGTTATTCTGATTATGTTCCTCTCAGGGGTACCTTGAATTTCCTTTTCACGGGGAGTCCAAGGTCTGTCTTGGGCTTCAGGGTCGATGCCAGGGAGAGAGGCTCTCTCCATCCTCTCGCCATCCTATCGATCCGACCGCTTGCCGGATGTAACGTCTTCGAGGCGTTCGCGATAGCTAAACGCGAACGCAGCAAACTGCTGCCTCCATTCCTCGTACACTAAGGCGTATATTTCCGTTATGCACGAAATAATACGATATAGATATATTTGATAAAGAATTTCCGATAAACGAGAATAAATATTCGGCTTTTATCTGTTATCAACCATCGATTGATTCGACAGGCTAGAATTTTTATAATTTGCGTGAACGAATAATTGTCCGTCTCTCCGTCTCTCTTTTCATTTAAGTACCAATACACTGAACAAAGAGTATAGTAGTAGCTTATTTTTGATTATTTTTGATTATTTTTGATTATTTTAACCGAACATTTGGTTGAAATTATTTCACTCAACATTTTAGTAACTATTATCAGATTCTTTTTTCGATATATTCACGTGAAAGAAAACTTTATTAAATAATTAATAAATTAAATAAGTATCAAATTTAAATATAATAATACGAAATTAAATACAAATGAATAGGAAGATACATCAAACACAAGCTTAAAAATAAGATGAAAGTTTATTAAGACATTAAACTGTAATATAAAAGATGTGAGAGTTTTTTACAATCATAAACATATGGAACGTTTCGAAGAAATTAAATATTATAATAAGGATAACAAAGAAATCGCTTTAATGAGAGCGAGCTCCATCGCGTAAACAAGAAGCAATTGCGAAATGATGATAATGAAAGCGGGACGCGCGACGACGACTTCCATGACGGTAATCGTACAGAGGAGTGAATCGTACACCTCTCGCGCTGACTTATTACACCGGAAGAGTCAGCGATCTACCATCGATCTGCCTCGGGAGTGTAGATATCGTCATCGGTACATTTCGTTTCAGAGCGGTTGGAATCGTATGCGTGATTACAGTAAACGCGAACGCAGGTAAAAAGCCCCGTACAGCTGTCTGACAGCTGCCGCGGCAGCGGCAGCGACGCGCCACGCCATACCGCATCAAGCCACGCCACGCCGTCCTATATACATACGTGATGAACCACCCTGTACATGAAACCCGCGCATGCGCCCTGAAAATATCATACGTTTCGCCTTGGTGCACGTGCACCGCTCTATCGCCGATGACGAACGTAACAGAATTAGTGGCGCATCATTTCATCCTTTTTCTGGGTTTCTACCCTTCGCCATTGCTCTCTCAGAGGGGAGGCGCAGATTCACTATCGATATTGATTTATCTGTAGCGTGTGGTCCTGTAGATTTCAAATCCAATTCAGAAATATTCCATTTTTCTTGAATCTTTATATTATTATCTTCATTCATTATTTCCAGTTAAATCTCAGTTATAGAATTGTACTGTTTTTGAAATTTTTTAAAATAAATTTTATTGACCAGATTGGATCGTTCAGAACTAGGAAGATGCTTAAGAACTTAAGATGCTTTGGGAAAAATCATATTACCGGATCAAATCGGAAAATCGTTCGGTCAATTAAGAACACCGATTTGAAAGCTCTTCCATTTTCGCGCGACCAATTTCGAGCGTGTGCGCGTCGACGATCGTCATCCCTCCTAACCCCACCCCACCCCGCCCTCACCATCCTCTCCGTGTAGCTCGTTTCAATTCGACCGTATTGCTTCCCATCGATTTAACTTCAAAGTCCCCGCACGCGAAGGCGACGCCGGGTAAAAATGTCTCCATGCGTTCCGTGACGCGGACAAATCATACATGGGCTTTCGCTCGAATATCTTCCGGACGCAAAGTTCTCGCGACATTTGCATCAGTGAACCTTCGAGTTCACATATGTATCGTAGAGATAAACCCGACGTATCGGCCTTGCGAAATGTCTTCCTGTCCACGCGCTTCCGTTCGCTTCCTTTCCGCCTTTCCGCCGCAGAGAAGACGAGACATATCGCTGGAAGGAGAAGAACGGGAATGCGGTGTCTCTCGGGTTGACTCTAAATCGAGCGAGACAACGCCACGGGAATTATGTCGACAATGCTGCTGATTGCCGGTTCATTATGACGTCATAGAATCTAGCTGGTACGGTATGTACCTACTGCTAACTTACCGCTGCCGATCAAGGATAATCGCTCTTAAGGCGCGTACAGTTCTCTTCAAAGCGCGAGAGTACGAAGGAAATGTTCGTACTCCATTCGCACGCTTAGAATTAGATTAGAAATGCTGTGACACAGTCTGGTCACCACCATTTTGTCGAAATAAGAATGAGAAAGAAGAGTACGTATATTGTCTTTTTTTGTGTATGCTATCTCATTTTAACTGAAGGCCATTGGTGCTTTTCGGCAGTAAACAGTGGGCGTGTTCAAGTCGACAAAGTAACCTGCTCACTGAGCAAATGAACATGATGGGTTGTTACTTATGGATCCAACCAATCATATTCGATCCCTCGACGAGCAGGTTAGCTGCCTTGCTTGTTAACCTGCTCACTAAGAGTAGGCAAGTAAATGGACTTCTTGCCAAGCGATTGAATTTTTGTCCGCCGCGTCCGCCTTGAACGCGCTCAGTGTCACAGTAGTGATTTCATCTTTGTTTAACATTTGCAACGGATGTAATGATTCACTATGTTACATTATGTCATTTATCATTTTACTGGCACTTCATTACATATAAACAAATTTTAATCGTAACTGTCAGGTCGTAAAGCATATCGATCAATCAATTAAGGATGAGATCTGATTGTGATTTGTCAATTTGTTTATTGCTTTACGAGATTACTAAAATTTTTGTTGGTATGATGGCCTTTACTTATTCTAACTTATGAATCTGAATTGACAAAAACGACGGGTCAATCACAAAAACTTATCATCTCGTGATCAGATTTTTTATAGGAGCTCTAGCACAAATAATCGACGTTGAAAGTGCATACGAGATGCCACTTTGGAAATCTCGCGCGATTTTACGATCGCGAATTTTAGAAAGTAAAATTGTGATGAGGAGAACAGGATTTTCCGTCTCGCGGTTTCTTCCTGCAACGTGAATCTGATGTATCAGCCTTGCAAATTCACTCGAGCTTGATGCAAATATGGATGATCAGCGTGTAAACATAAATCATAACTGGGGACGCGCGATCGATTAATGATCGCAAAGTGGCAGAGCCAACCGATGAACGCGGGATGAGGGTGAGAAAGGGAGACACCATAATTCTCTTTCTCTCTTATGCGCGAGCGCTGACCCGATTTTCATCCGCCGATTAAAATTAATAACCGTTTGTAATTGGGATTAGCCGGCGCTTAGCCGGGGCGCGATCGGCGAATTGAAATCGGCATCGAGAATGTCAAACGGCAGCTTGTGAGCATTTATTTCTGCTGGGGCTGCGCGAGGATGCAAGGGGTGCGCATTCTTCGTTCATCGATCTTCCAGGATAGTCTTTTGTTCGCATTAATGGATGCCATGTGGCGCCATTAGACGCGCTAATCTCGCCTCATAAATGGCAGTCGGCAAAATCATATCCGAGTCATTTAGGCGATCAGCGCAAAGAGAGATATCAATAGTTGCGTTCAACGGAAAAAGTAACTTTGCAAAATTATTGTTGTAAAATTTTTTAATATGTTTGAGCTTGATCTTAGTTTCTCACTGGATCTAAATATATATAAATTAATCATATTAAAAAATTTTACAACATAATGTTGTAAAGCTCTCTTTTCTATTGAACGCAATTCAGTATACCGTTCAGTATACCATTCAGAATCTATGAAATCTTTCGATTTGTTCGCTTTCCAGCGACGTACGCATATGTCTGCGCTTCGATATTTTCAGCATCGAGATTAGACACCTCAAGAAGAGTAATCTTCGGACACACGTAATCGATCCGAACGATTTGCCCTTCCTCGTCTCCTTCGGCTCCATCAGCGAGCCTAGAAACTAGATCCGCACAGCTGCCGCGTCGCACCAGCCGAAACCGGAAGCCGTCGGCCATCTTGTTTGTACAGTAGCTATGGTTACCATGGGAGATCCTACGAGCAAGAATTCGGTGTATGTACATACATACATTCGTATGTACGTGCGTACATACATACAATACATCGATCCGTCATGGATCTTTTTGTCTGCTTTCTATGTACCGCATATTCTCATTGGTGCAAGGCTGGTTTTAGATTTCTGGAATTTATGAGTCTGATCGTGTCGTATATGCGGGGATCGAGGGGGGAAGGGCTTTTCCGCTCCTTCCTTCGATCTAGGACCCTTTCCGACGGGAAAACTGGCAGATGGTGACTCTATTGCGTTTAATCGGCTTATCTCATTGGTCCACCTTGAAAAATATAATCGCGCGTTCGTTTCTCATTCGTGATTGCAAAGAAGTGCTGAAGATTCCGCATTCGATCTAATACTTGACACATAAATTCTTAGGTTGTGAATAGAGAGTCGTTTTTTTTTGCCTAGAACGTTAAATATTTATGAATTATTATGCATAGTACTTTCTGCATTCAGTTATTACTTTTTTTATAAAATTAAAATTAATATTCTCTCTAAATTTTTTTTTAAATGGAATCTCTGTAAAGTGAAAATTGAGCCTGTCTTGATAAAGAGTGGTTCAGTTTTCAGTTTGTAAGAGTAAGATTTCACTCTTCAGAGTGAGGTCCATTCTGAAAGTTTTAGAGAGTTCATTTTCTGATTAAATAAAGCAAAGGACGTTCACCGAGCTAGCGGAAGAGAACTAACGTTAAGAGAGATATTTAGTTTCGACTATGCGTAATGATCTAAATTCGTGAAAAGTGTATCAGTAAAGCAGAAAGAGAAAGAAGGTCGATCACCCGTCATTCAGTACTCGAATTGTTGTCATCGAAATAAACATCCGGACACATCTGCGCGCGCATTTTTCACAGCCATAAAAGGAAATGAATTTCCTCCACACGTGGCCTCTGTTTCATTTCGATCCACAGCTTCCAAAAGAGCACAGACATCTGTCCAAGTTAGGAACAGTTGCCAGATTTTTCTCTCTCTCTCTCTCTCTCTCTCAGATTCGATGAGCAAATCAAATTCGATGAATCAGAAAAACATTTTTAAAGCTAAGCTAAATTTTAAAAATAATTGAGTGAATAAATAAATAAAAAATTTATTAATATTTTCTACATTACCTAACGAATATTTGTATTTACACATTATATCTTTTGAGTGTTAGAATATAGAGCTCTTATAATATAGAATCTGGCCACGCAACACAAAATGGCTGTATAATGTATATGTGTGAATCTGATGTGAATGTGTGTGTGTGTGTGTGTGTGTGTGTGTGTGTGTGTATATATACAATACATCTAAACTTTCAATTTAAAATAATTTTATTTACTGAATTATTTACATATAC
>Ga0157364_1007235_pt1 | contig 11489 bp, 7 predicted proteins | sample AttsexASBM2_FD_111476 | JGI IMG/M metagenome (GOLD analysis project Ga0157364, IMG submission 111476) | Fungus gardens microbial communities from leaf cutter ant in Ribeirão Preto, State of São Paulo, Brazil - Atta sexdens ASBM2 | ecosystem: Host-associated > Fungi > Mycelium > Unclassified ...
ACACGGCCTGGCTGACCAGCACTTCCGGTCTTATGAAGAAGTAAAAAATTGGATCGCTTCGTGGATAGCCTCAAAAGATGACCAGTTTTTTCGACGCGGGATTCATACGCTACCCGAAAGATGAGAGAAAGTAGTGGACCAGCGATGGACAATACTTTGAATCATAAATGTATAACCAGTTTTTTACAATAAAGCCTCGAATTTCGGAGAAAAAACGGCGGAAGCAAAGTTGTATACCTAATAATTAAAAATTACAATACGTAAAAAAAATTTTTTATAATAAAAAAAGTTCTTTGACAAAATAATAAATTATACTTTTTTCAGATATTTACATTATTTTAGCTCGAATGTAAAACTGGAGATCCACGTAATAGACTGCGAAAAACTGAATGACTATGCCATCAGGTTAGCAAGTGAAGAAAACAAGTGGTTGAGCTTCGACAACTACATCAAGAAGGAACGTATCCTATCTACGCCGATTTGGAATGCATCCTAGAAAAGACGGAGAGAGATATCATCCAGCTACATCCAGCATCATCGGGTATTTAGTTTAGCATATTATGTCCGCTGATTCGTATGACGATTCGTTGTGTATATGTAAGTTTCGTCGCGGTAACGATTGTGTCGCGTGGTTCGCTGAGGAACTTAAAAACTTAGCGTATAAAAGAAAGACTATCTTGTCCACTAATGTTCCTATGACTTTTACGCTATTTTACGCGAGATGATATGATAAATTTTAACAACGCTACGCACTGCCATGTGTGTGAAAAACCGGATGACACGCGAGTACGCGATCATTGCCACTTGACCGGGCGATACAGAGATCCCGTACATTCAAATTGCAACTTGAATTATAGAGATTCATATTGTATTCCCATAGCTTTCCATAATTTATCAGGATACGATGCATTTTATCATTAAAGATATAGCTATCGCATATAAAGGACGAGTAGACTTTCTATAATGAAAGAAAAATATATTTCCTTCACAAAACATGTCGTCAACTGCAAATAATAAGAAAAAATGTAATAAATTTACGTTTTATTGATTCTTATAAATTTCTCAGTACCAGTTTAGAAAAATTAGCGTCGTATCTCGATAAAGATAAATTGAAAATTATACGGTAGAATTTTTCAATCTCAGCGCGGAGGATTTTGATCTTCTCACACGCAATTGCATATTATATTAGGACATTGACTATGTCGAAAAATTAGAAGAAACGGAATTACCATCGCATGAATTATTGTATAACTCGCTGACAGATGTTCCGAGAGCGATTACGCGCACGTCGTCAATGTGTGGCAGCAGTTCTCCATTTGAACGTTCGGTGAATATAGCGATCTGTATTTAAAGACAAACGTTTTGTTGTTAGCAAATGTTTTTGAAAATTTCCGTAACAGTTGTATCACGAATTACGGGCTCGATCCCGCGTATTATACCGGATTTTACGTGGGATGCAATGTTAAAACATACATGTGTAAAATTCAAACTTCTTACAGACATGGTCATCGAACGCGGTATACGAGGTATAGGAGATTTGAGTCAATGTTCAAACAGATATACACGGGCTAACAATAAATATATAGTCGTACGATCCATCGAAACCGTCGACCTTATGTACTTTGACGTTAACAACCTATACGGTTGGGCAATGTGTCAACCGTTATCATACGCCGATTTTCGATGGATCAACAATGTAGAAAATTTAGATGTTACTGTAGCGACAGATTCACCTACAGGTTACGTTCTCGAAATAGATTTAGAGTACATCCGCAACATCTTCACGATGCTCACACAGATTTACCATTCTGTCCAACGAGCGAGAAATCACCCGACAAGCGAGAAAAGAAGCTCCTCACTACATTGTATGATACGAAGCGTTATATAATTCATTATCGTAATTTACAATGTACTCGTCACGGTCTCAAAATCGCAAAAATTTACCGTATACTGCAATTCGCATGGTAATCTCCATGGCATCGCTAATATCGAACTTAATACGAATTTTAGAACTCTTGCCAACAATGAATTTGAGAAAAATTTGAGAAAAATATAAATTAATGAATAATGCCGTATTTGGTAAAACCATGGAGAATGTGCGCAACTATGTCGACATGCGACTTGTAACACGTTGGGAGATACAGTGCAGAGGCAATGATTGCGAAACCAACCAAACTTTCATAAAGAAGCGTTTTTTCCAAGAATCTAGTCGCGATAGAAATGCGTAAACTCGAGGTAAAATTCGACAAAACGATATACGTGGGTATTCTCGATATATTCAAGACATGTTTGTATGAATTTCACCACGAATGGCACCGCTGTTTCGCGAAAATTGTAAAGTTATTGTTATGTACACTGATACGGATAGTCTCATTTATTATATCGAGTGCGTCTCGATATTATGAACGATATTATCAACGTCTACGATATTATGAAACATGAAATCAACCGATTCGATTCTAGTCATTATGCGGTTGACAATGCGAATTGTATTCCGCTAGCTAAAAAATTTTCTTAACGAAAGATGAAAACAACGGCATGATCATAATCGAATTCGTCGAGCTTAGAGCAAAAATGTACGTCGATGGGAAGATGGAAAAGAAGTCAAAAGTAACGCTATAGCGAGATCGATAACATTTGATGATTATATGCGATGTCTAAATAACGAAATCGAAATGAAGCTCAGGCAATCGTGTATAAGATCGAAATTGCACGAAGTATACACATATCGGAAACGAAAATTGCTCTAAGTCCGTACGATGACAAGCGATACATTGTGCTAGATTCTACAGACACACTGCCATGGGGACATTATAAAATATTACTGTATAATAAAAGAAAAGAGAAATAAGTAAAATGAATCTCATTTTTTGTACACTTATGTATTTGTATTAAAAACTTATTTTTTGTATGTATTTTTTAATTTAAAAAAAAAATCTCAATTACAATGTTTGCATATTGTAATAAATATATGATATATAATTCGTAGAAATACATTTATTTATAACACATTGTCCTTATGTATCCATGAATTGTGCGAATTATGAAATCCCAGCCATTTTACCATACGTAAACGTCATTCCCTTTTTGCGCAACACTTTTTCAATTAGATATACATCGAGACGCGATGTAACTCATACTCGTAGAATCCTCCAGCGACTGATTTTTCGCTATAATCTTCTAGAAAATACATCACGAGATTAGTTTTCTGTACTTTGACGATTCTAAATACCTCCGTGGTCTAATTTGACGTGTAATCTTTCTCAAAGATCATTTTGAATTTGCTCACACGTACCGAGTCACCCACTTTGAATCGCGGAAGTGTGACGGTTTACGCTACTGTACATCGTGTTTAAAAGTTTGTTGGCGATTGTGGAAGTCGCATACCGATAGTTCGATGTTTTAGTGCGTTGTACTCTGACATGAGACGCGGCAGCAAGTCGATCCATTTGTAATTTCCATTGTACGTAAATTTCCACATATCATTTTTCAATGTACGATTGAACCATTCGACGAACCGACTTCATTACGGAAATAATTATTTATATTTATATCGTATTTCTTCAAGAGTTTTTGCACGTTTGTGTTATAAAATTCTTTTCCCATATCGATTTGCAAATTTTTCGGGCATCTTCTATCATCTCGAATTATCTTTGCTATCGCTGTAGCCATTTCGTTTCCATTCTTTATTTTGAGTGTGACCCATGCTTATTCATCGATAACGGTAAGAATATAGTGGTAACCTTGAATCGTATATAAGAGTGCATTTCAACTACATCAGCCTGCCACAGGTCATCGTATCCATAAACTATGACACGTCTGCGTGGAAAATTTTTTCTCACTGGAGCGTGCAGTTCTTCTACCAATCGTCACTTTTCAAGACTTTTCTTCTCAGACATTTTTTGGTATACAATACAGTATACAAAAAAATGTTTCAGAGAAAAAATCTTACGCAAACGTTGTTGATCAATGTTTCGACGTTGACTAAAATTACTGCGTATTCCTCGTTTCAATTTATAATAAAGTCAGCTTCACGAAGCTCATCGATAATAGATAAGATTTCGTTATCGTGAGATTTCGTTATGATCTGCCTGACGCGAAGTCTCAAGTAATCGAAAACGATTCACTAGTTCGTTAGGATCGTCCCAATGAACATAATCGATTTTATTTTCATTTAGGGTTATGGCACGCGGTATTACTTTTTCGACTTTTTTACCTAACTTGTTTAGTTTCCTGGCACGTGGTATGCCCTTTCAAATTTGTATTGTACCTGTATTTTACCAAGAGTGATATTATATTCTTATATTTGTATCCTTTACTATCCACTATTGGATTATCCGCTTTATGACTACGCCTATGAGCATTCGTTTCAACAATATATTTTTATATGCTAGTTTATCATTCTCTGTGTAAATAGTGTCGTCGGGAATTCTTTTGAAAATTAATTCATACAATCCAGGTGCATCTTTGTATTTTATTCTATCACGAAATCACTCGTGTCTATATCGAACTGTTTATCACCGAGCATCGTGCCATTCTTATTGAGATATACATCATAAATGATCAATCTCCTTTTTCCTGTCGCTACCAAGAAGCATGTTTATGTATTTTTGTCCCAACGGTCCCAGTTGATCATGCAATTCTTCACGAACTTGTTGCGTTTGCAAAGACTGTTTAACGTTTCAAGTGATTCATTAGGCATTTCATAAATATCTTCGGCTAAGGGAAAATGTAAATGTTCGTACGATAATTTGCGTGCTGTGATCGATGTAGAATTAAGTGAATCCGACAGGACAATCGATTCTTTTGTTCGTTGCTTTTTAGACGATAGTATTAATTGAAGCCATGCTTTATTCATCCAGAAACCATCATCATCATCATCATCATCATCATCATCATCATCTTCGTTATCTTCGTTATCTTTAGGTTTTCTTTAGGTTTCACTTCTTAATAATTTTATCCTTTAATATTCACTTCTTTCTTAATCGGTTGACATTCCTTGCCAACAGTGATAATCTGTTTCAGAGGTTCGACGATAGGCTGAAAGTGCCTCTCCAGCGCTATGTTTTCTTTTATTTTACCGGTTTTCAAAGCGCGATACTTTTTACGAATTGAATCACTGGTTTTCGCAATCTGCTTCGCTATCCTCTCACGATTCTTCAGCTCCTTGTTGCTCGTATCCATGTGTACTCGAGAGAAAACGTTGCGTAGTTGATATATCAACAATGACTAACCACGTTATGATATCACATATTCATTAAATCTTTTTCTGTATCGTCCATTTGTGAACGCATTATCTTTGTCTATCACTACAAATTCATACTTTTGTTGCTAACAGCAGCGACATAATTCGTAGAAATCCTCGTAAGACATATCGGTATTTTACATGATCATTGTATACATGTTTCAGATTACCATCCTGTTTGAACAGGATCAATAGATTTGCATTATCATGTGTAAGATGCTTCGGTATCTTTGCATACGTCTAACAGAGAGAGAAACAATCGACGTCCGTGTATCGACCCATCGCAAAGTACTCTCTGATCGTGTCTTGCTTATCGCATGCTACGTCAAAGATAAAAATGGAATTTGGAAGCGTCTCGTTCGGTGAAACGACATCGCTATTATTCGAGAATGTAAAATAACCAATTTCTTCAATTTATGTGTGCAAGTTTGTGTGGATATATTTTGAGTTAAGATAATGTGGTCGCAACTTTTGATTGATTGCCGAAATCTGCTATATGTAATATGTAATCGCTAGTTTCAAATGAGTTGCAATAGTCAACACAACTGTGAATTACAAACAAATTGCAGAAAATTACATATTTGATGTTATCCTTCATGTTTTCGTCATTATCTGACAGTTTAACATTTACACGAGGTTTGTTAAAGAATGTTTCCTAATATATGCTCATTAAATTGAACTCAGCTACATGTATTTGGCGTGTCATATTTTTTGTGTATTGTCTATAATCTTTGTAATATTTGACTATTAATGACAGCGGTTTGTCTTAACTCTTAAGCTCATGGCATATAAAAATGAGCTTTATTATAAGAACACTAGTTATTATAGATTTAGGTTAGAATAAATTATTTCTCGATGTATCACGCGCATGCACCTTTAATTTCGAATTAATATACCTCCTCAATGATGTTTACGAAAAAAATGTGCAGTGTCTAAAGATATACACGAATGGCGGAACACATCTCAGTTAACGAACTGCCATTTCATCATGTCGCGAAGGAGAGAAATGTCGAGATTTGGCGCCGATGGCAAGAATTCATGCGCACAATGATCTTTCAATTCAAGATCTCGGAATTAAATATTTGTGGAAACAGAAGTACCGCGTTTCGTTATACGAAAGCAAAGCGATCACCAAAACTTCAAAAAGAAAAAGATTAGAAAAAATTGGTCACGAGCCAATTGAACGCAATTTATTCACGATCAATTTGCTACTCTCTTCCTGAGAGCAGAGATACTAGTTCAGAGACGGTTTACGTGACCAACGCCGTGAGATGTCACACTAAAATTTTCTTATTTAAAGAATTTATAATTTTCCTATTTTTTCACTATATTTGATTGTTGCATTTTTTATATTTGGTAAAAAAAGCGTCTCCCGACTGCTTTTTCAAAATGTGCAATTAATGTAATAGCATAAATAAAAAATTTTATTGTGAAATTTTAAAAATTTCAGTAACTGCTTTTAATTTGTAATTTAAATCTTTTATAATATTGTTTTTATCATTATACATTTGATTAATATTTAATAATATTGTCATCAATTTCAATAATATTAGATACTGAATATTAATTATTTCACTTTTTGAAGTTTTTCTATTAATATTTATTTATTAGTATTAATTTTTTCATTTTTCTTTTAATTTATTTATTTTTAGTTTTTTATTTAAATTAATTTTTTAGTTTATTAATTTATTTAATTCAATTTAAAAAATTTTTTTTTAATTTAACTTTATATTTTTTATTTTTTTTAGTTATTTTTTATTATCATTAAATAGTTTATTATCATTAAAATAATTTTAGTTTTTTAATATAATTTTTTAGTTCATTCATTTATTTTATATGCGTTTTCAATTCAATTTTTAATATTTTTTTAAATTCAACTATATTTTTTAAATTTTTTATTTTTTTGCTAGAGTATGGTTTGGCAGCTTAGGAGTCTTTTTTAAAAATAATTTATTCTTTTTTTAATTTATTTATTTTTAGTTTTTTTAAATTAATTTTTTAGTTTTTTTTTAAATAATTTATACTGTTTTTTAATGTAAAGAATCATTTTTAAATTTTTTTAAAATTAATTTTTTAATTTATTAATTTAAATTTAATTTTATATATATTTTTAATTTAATTTAAAAAATTTTTTTTAATTTAACTTTTTTATTATTTTTTTTAGTTATTTTTTATTAAATAGTTTATTATCATTAAATAGTTTTTTAATATAATTTTTTAGTTCATTCATTTATTTCATATGCGTTTTTAATTCAATTTTTTAAATTTTTTTAAATTCAACTATATTTTTAAAATTTTTTATTTTTTTGCTAGAGTATGGTTTGGCAGCTTAGGAATCTTTTTTTTAAATAATTTATTCTTTTTTTAATTTATTTATTTTTAGTTTTTTAAAATTAATTTTTTAGTTTTTTTAAAAATAATTTATACTGTTTTTTAATGTAAAGAATCATTTTAAAATTTTTTTAAAATTAATTTTTTAGTTTATTAATTTAAATTTAATTTTATATATATTTTTAATTTAATTAAAAAAATTTTTTTTAATTTAACTTTTTTTTATTTTTTTTAGTTATTTTTTATCATAATTTAAAATAGTTTTAGTTTTTTAATATAATTTTTTAGTTCATTAATTTAAATTTAATTTTAGATACATTTTTAGTTTAATTTAAAAAATTTTTTCCTTTTTTGTTAGACTATGGTTTGACAGCAGGGGAGTCTTTTCTTTTATAAATAATTATTTCAAGCTTTTAAAAGCTCAAAATATCTTGTGATGTGTATAAATAATTTAATCAAAGTCTCAGAATAACCATTTCACGTCTCGTGAACGGGTAGAGCGGACTTTACTGATTTAAAAATTTGTACCGTTTTGCAATTTTTACTTTATTAAAGATCCCTGAATAAGAGCGTATTCACTTGCCACCATAGTGCACGCCCATTAACTCGCAGTTGCTTGGCGTATGAAGAACGAAGTGAGAGAATTGTCATGCGTTTTGGCAGACATTGCAAGTAGTCCTGATGAAAGGGATAATATAGTGTATGCAATCTTCTATAAATCTATGAACGATTTACAATATCAACGATTTACGCGATCAACACTATCAATTGTGTGACACAAGAGATTTGTTCGCGTCGCATGTTCCAAATTAACTCAGAGAACTTAGATGACAGATAAGATGGCGGTTGGAGTTGCATTTATGTGCTCCAACATTCAATGACATGAATGGATTTAGGACAAGTAAACATATCACCTAACCTAATCTATGAAATTACTCGAACAATCGGATGTGCTTCGTTTCGTTTCGAGTATTTTGTGTTACCTCGATTATTTGAAAAATGCTTTTATACAAAATAAATGCGTTTTTAATAAATATAAAAGTTAAATTATATTTTTATATTATATTATATATTATTATATTATATTTTATTATATTAATATTATTTTATTTTATTTATTTACTTTTATTTATTTTATTTTTTATTTTATTTTATTTTATTATTTTATTTTATTAATATTATATTGTTATATTATATTATATTATATATTATTATATTATATTTATATTGTATATTTATATTATATATATATTATATATATATTGTTATATTTTATATAAAAAACGCATTTATTAAATGCGTTTTTATATAAAATGAATCTGAAATACTTTTTTCGATACGTTTTTAACCATTACACATGCGTGCGTAACACGCCCCAATCGTATCACCTTCTGAGATAAAGCAAATGGAGTGTATTCTTAATTGATTCATGGAGTATACTCTAACGCGACGCGAACATCTAGTCGCTATATTGATTCCGGTGACGCAAACATTTGGAGTGTGTTAGGTATGTTGGAGCGTGCAACGTGAACAAACTTACATAGATGACTCGTGCTTAATGACTCCTGCACACTGGATGCGGAAGCCGCAGAGCAAAATGAGACGCGCTAACCAATGGACACATTAGGAGCTATAAGCTTATTGGCTACCGCATCACATTTTGCCGCATGGCAAGCATTTCCACATCCGTGTGCAGAAGTCATTAGTGTGTGGCTCCTTGTCCATACTAGTTCGTCGCCGACTGGCGTTGGTCGTGACCATGTGTCGTAAACCGTCCCTAAGCTGGCATCTTTGCTTTCAGGAAGAGAGTAGCAAACTGATCACGTGAATAGATTGCGTCTAATTAGAAGCCAGACCAATATGACCAATTTTTTCTAATCTTTTTCATGAAGTTTTGATTTTGTTTTTTATTTTAACACTGTATATAGACTTTACATATACACTTTATATTTTTTTATACTGCTAAATTTGTATTAAACAATATAATACTGCAACAAACTTTAGGCAATGAAATTTTACACAATTTTTATTTTTTTTAATTTCATAGAGATTTAATCTTTATAAACTTCTATAAACAAACTCAACTACTCGCCAACAATAATGGCGTTCAGCGTTGGTTAAATATAAGGCCGGTATTCATAGTCAGATCTTATATTCAAGACTGTCTTAACTATTTTCAGAAGTCACAAGAACCAATCAGAGGACCGCATTAGCGTTTTAAGACATTACTTAAGAAGACATTACGGTTTTGAAATAAGAATCGACTACGAATACCAGCTTATGTATTCGCATCCAGCGACAGAATATGTAAATATAGATCTATTCGCGTGACATGAAATTCCCAAATATACACATTTTGGACTTGAAATGAGATATATATTTGATCTTGATAAAATGAAATAGATATATTTGGTCTTGAAAAGAGAAAGCGCAAGTGCGAACAGATCTTATGACTATAGCGCATATCGCATTGAATGACAGATTTCCTAACCTAACTGATCAACATTAATAATTAATTATTAATATCTCACTTCGCGAGTGTCGCTTTATTTCTGTTAGGCTTGTTCATTTCATGCAATTAGTATCTCGCTTCGTGCAAAGATCACTGAAGTTCTTCTTAAGATTCCCCTGCTTAGTTTTCCGACTCAACATAGATAGAGAATCACAGTATCATAGCTGTATCTGAGCTTCCCTACTGACAATACATCTCATTATTGGTTCATTGATTTAGTTCCTAGATTCAGTCGACATCCAAAGAACGTGCATACAACGAGAACTCATTTCTAACCAATCAAAAACTTATGTTGACGAAAATATTTCATTTAATAACAATACAATTAATGATAATTATATGCTATAAACCAAACTTGATCAACAAGAAGTATGTAGCCAAAAGTTGAGTTGATTAAGAATATACATTGTAGTTATGGATATTATCGATCAGCATCAATCCGCCTCAGTGAAACGCATATTCCCTTCGTTTTCGCCAAGCTTCGGTTGGCAGCAGTCGGGAGTAATAATAAGATCAATATTATAAAAACAATATTATTTAAATTACAAATTAAAAGTTTAATAAAGTTTAAAATAAGGTCCTTCATTTTTTTATTATCATGAATACATACAATAGCGTTTCTCTAAATAAAAGGCAAAATTTTCTTAATAATTGTTATGAGCACGTAAAAAATACAGAAAAAAAGAAGAAAGAAGTATAGAAAGCGCCCGCATACAACAAAAGATGTACATAATCAATATAGATCACCAAATGACTAACCGATATAAGATAAATAAGTCAATAACACTACTCTATTTAAAGAAATGCTGTTGTATATATTCATGGTAATAAAAAAATGAAAGACTTTATTTTAAACTTTATTAAGTTTTTAATTTGTAATTTAAACCTTTTATAATATTGTTCTTATAATTTTATATTTGATTAGTATTTACTAATATTGTATCGATTTCAATAATATTAGATATTAATTTATATTAATTTATATTATTTCATATTTTTTGAAATTTTTCTACTAATTTATTTATTAGTATTAATTTTTTTATTCTTTTAATTTATTTATTTTTAGTTTTAATTTTTTTAATTATTAGGTGTACAACTTTGCTTTCGCCGTTTTCCTATAGATGGCTTTAGCGGTAAGTGGTGGTCGAAATAAATAGATCATAGACGTCATACAATAAACTCGGGCATTTGTCAACATAACCCCATAGAAACATTAGTCGATTTGTGTCTGCATCATAAAGTTATTCTCGATTGAAAATGTCAGTTTACGAACCAAATTCTCGTCATTTGCGGGGATTTTAATTTTTTGCTTCAATATGAAGAAATCTACGGCTGAGGCTCATCGAATGCTCTCAAATACTTATGGTGAGGCCGCTATTAGTGAAAGAACGTCTCATGAGT